>JACCDW010052638.1_pt1 | contig 295570 bp, 272 predicted proteins | sample 7449781 | NCBI WGS metagenome assembly JACCDW01 (sample SAMN15323449, study PRJNA562643) | freshwater metagenome | isolation source: river surface water | place: USA:Blue River Watershed | collected 2017-08-18 | reverse complement strand
TTCTGGAAAGCTCTTTGGCGGTCGACAAAACTGGATTCTTATCTAGCGGAAAGAAGAATACATAATCACTGAATGGGTCTTCTTCCCGATTGTCTGAAACCAAAAAGACAATTTGTCTATCTTGGGCAAGCTTTTTCAATAGCTTAGAGGCCTCAGCCATTTCGTGTTCCTGCAAGCCAAGAAAAGGTGAATAAAGATAAAACACCTGAGCTTCTTTCAGCAGCCAAAGCCTAGCAATAGAAAGCCGAAATCGATCCATTCCCGAGAGATGGAAGCGTTTACCAATAAGAGGAGCATTAAGATTTTTAGGCAATCGACTCTGCAGCCCAGCAAATTCCATGGCTTTTAGAAGAGTGGAGTCTTCGGGTGCATCTTTACAAAAAATCGTTAAGTTATCGCGTATGTTCAGTGGGAGTAAAAAATCACAATTTTTCAAGGCGCGAAAATGTTTTTGCCGCCCTTCCCTCTTGTAGTTTCTTAAGTCGTTTTTGAATAGGCGAATTTGTCCAAGGTCTGGATCTTTCCAACGAAATAGAAGCGAATGAAAGGCCGACTCTTGAAATTCTTTTGAGGCGCAAACAGAAATAACTTTTTGTGTAGGAAGAGTGAAGGAGAAGTTTTTAAAAACCAGGTGACTTTCGTGGGATTGACCCAGTTCAAAAAATTGAAAATAGGAATTGGTTCCGTTGACCCCGTCGATTATTGGAACATCCAGATCTCCGGAAGGGAGGTGAAAAAGATATTTCGTTTCAATTGATAAGTTTCGGTAAGTTTCTTGAAATTCTTCCATGAATTTGGAAAATCCAGTCCGCAGCCAAATGGCTGAGCCCAGCAATGCCACGCACGAAGCGAGAAGCGATCCACCAATAAAGAAATAAAGAGGAGTGGGCATCTTTAATGCCAGTCCCAGTAAAAAGAAAAAGCCACTGAAGCTAGACAATGCAATTAAACTCAAGATCTGTTGAAAAAAGCCAAACCGTTTTCTTGAAGAGTGAAAAAGGTTTTGAATTTTTTCACTATATTTTCTGTCAGAAATGTCACCCAAGAATCGTGCTTCTATTTGTTGAGAGAGACGTAAAAGGAACTGTCGGTGCAGATTCTTTGTGCCACCAGAAATTTGCCCTATGGATTCCGACAGAAAAAGAGAAAACGAAAGAAAGGAAAAGGCTAAAATCAGAATACGCTCATTTTGATAGCCCAATAGGCTTTCCATGCCAAAGAATTGAGCCTCAATGGCAAGCTCAGAAAAGGTGGCAACTGCGAGGCAGAATGACGTTGCCAAGAGAAAAGACAAAAGAAGAAGAATAATTATGACTTTTTTTATAGGGTCAAAAAGATCCAAAAAGTCCGGAAACCTTTTCTTCAACAGAGTGTCAATAACCAGTTTCACAGTTGATACTCGTTGTGTTTGCCCTGTCTTGCGTTGGCGTCTCGAAAGGATTTGGAAATTTCGGCAGATCCTGATCGAATTCGAATTCGACTAATGTTTGGACGTTGGCAGAAAAAGTCCGTTAGCTCACTATCAGAAAGCTTTCGTAACGGAGATTCTCTGTTTAATTCAGCGTAGTGGGCGTGTCCAAGAGCATTTCTTGGGTCATTGGGATCCACATCCCAGCCGAACTTAGATTTCTTTTCTGAAATAAAGGAATGCACTTGATCCAGTAACTGTTTGGATTTTGTGGGCGTATGCCAATGAAAGTTACAGATAAACGCGGCGGTATAATAACGAAGAGGGGCTATATTTTCTTTGTGAATGTGGTGGTCGTTGTCTATACAGACTTCCGTCCAAGTTTTTCCAAGCTGGCAGTAGTTTGTGGAGATGTTACCGGGCTCATTGTCATAAGTGAAAGATCGTAGATCTTCAAGTGTAAGTTCTTTATGAACATAAGGAGCCAACTGACAATGAAATCCCCCTACCACACGTTCACCCATCTCTAGATAAAATCGGGCTCTTTCAGAAAATTCGTATTCATGCACTAGTTCATTGAGGTCGCGTACGGCTAGATGCACCTCCAGTGGAATATCACTGATGAGCTCCGAGGGGCGCCACACTTGGCCGATCAGTAGCTCAAAGTGATGGTGAAGTTGATTTAGCACATCTTGGGGCATGCCTAAAAAGGCGCGCTCCTGAATCTGATAACGATCCCCATAAAAATTATTTATTTTATCAATGGCGGCATTCAGCTTTGCCGCCCGTTTGGCCTGATCGCTCGGCCGAATTGCCCATCCAAAAAACTGCTGCTCACGAATGCGCTTGGGGTCCTTTAATCCATCAATCATTTCCTTCAGCCATCGATTTGCAAGAGAGGTATCCAAAACCCGCCACTCGAATTCTTCGGCGTGGCCTCCGTTCGGTTCTGAAAAGGATAAAAAAAGTTTCGTGCTCATGGAGTTTTGTTTGGTTTGTTTGACCCGATTTACACGCTAATGGGGATAGGAGGGGCTGTCAATGGAGAAGCCATTGAAAAAACAGTGTTTTCATAGGGAAAATGGGCCCCAAAATGAAAAATTTTTTGCTTTAAATTTCAATGGCTTAGATAATGATTTTCATAGGGTTTTTGGCCGATAAGACCTATGGGGGAGTGCTGTCACTTGTTTAAATTCCAGCGACAGGCCGGATATAGTTTGGTGGAAGTTTTGGTGGCAGTTGCCATCTCGTCCGTCGTTTTGCTCGGCGTAACTTCCATGCTCAAAGATTTCACCTCAGGTTTCATTCAGGCCGAGCGAAAAAACGCTCTTGTGATGATTCGAACTCGAATCTTAAATGAGCTCACAAGAAAAGACTCTTGGGTTGCCACTTATTCAAACAATACCTCTTTCACCTGTCTTTTCCAGACAACGCAAGATCCAGCCTGTGGAACAGGTGACACTCGCTTCAACGTATTAAATAGCACCTCAAAAATGGTACTCTTGGCCACTGGCTCTGACCCCAACAATGGCTTTACTTTGGATGGAGAAGAGTGTCCCAGTCCGACGAATCTGGCGTTATATCCAAGCGACGGATGCCCCATTCGACTAGAAGTGACGTGGTCGCTCCGAAGCTGGGGTGACATTACGGATTTCAACTCTGGTACGGCTTATTCTTATACCCCCACCAACGTAATGCCATACGGTTATGCACCCACCAGTTACTTTCCTTCGTGGCCTGTGAGTTCTGGTGGATATGGATATTTTGGTGTGGTTGGAGCGCAAATTGAAGTGACAGGAACTTTTACTGTAATCGCAAGTCAACAAGGAAAGTTGAACCCATCTAAGTATGGTTTTCGTTTGTTGAAGGAGGTTCCATAAAAATGGGATCTTTTCGAAGACTTATGCTGAACGAAAAGGGGATGACCACTCTTGTGGTGGCGGCCCTGGCTGCAGGATTTCTTGTAATTGCGGCAGCTTTTTTTAGCATCCGCAAGGGATCAGAAATGGGTGCGGTAGATGGGCTGCGCTTTTACTCTGCTGTAGACACAATCAAAGCAAATATCTACTTTTTTGGCCAAAATGTAGGAGCGTGGAGTGCCACACTTGCTTATAACAAAAGCCAAGGAAGAATGACCCAAATCGACACCGGTGGAAACTGTACGGTGAATGCCACATTTGGATCTGATGAAAAAGTGGTTTTGGTAAACGGAGACTCTAGTGTTTATTATCAAGGCACTCCACTCGATCTCTCCACCACTGCAGGATACAATACAACCACGGATGCCACCGCTAGTGACGGGTTTAAATACGATGGCAATGTTTGTGACTACATTCACACCGAGGTTCGCAGGGGTTGCGCCATTCAGGTGGACATTCGCTGGAGGCCGTTTTGTGATACGAGTTGCCCGTGTGGAACCAATTACAATCGAATCGTATTCCACGGCTTTTGGCGATCCCCCAACAAAAGTTCCTCAAATAAGGAGCTATGGGGTTATGAATTTAATTTGAGTCGGGTAAATGGGCTTATCGCATTTTGAGGAATAAAAACGAATGCATTCGGGAAGTTCGCGAAAAGAAAAAGGCTTTTCACTCATCGATGTGATCATCGCCATGGGTTTGGCCGCAATGGTCTTTTCGGCTATCGGCTCTGCAATATTTTATTCCAGCCGACTTCAGCAAAAAGATAATCGAACTGTATCTGTGATGGCCGCCAGAAATTTTGTGTATCGCGCACTTACTCAGTGGACCTCTTTAAGAGCAACTCTCGTTGGAAATTCGCCGATTTTTGATTGCGCCATTAACAATTCCGGCTGTACCGCCGGGGTGAACACCAGTAATTTTATTTTATATACAAGAAATAGCGCCGGCACTTTACAGGTTTTATTCAATGCCTCTGCAAGTCCCAAGCAGGGCTTTGACGAAAATGGAACAGTTTGCACCCCCGCAGGAGGCTTGAATGCTCCAACGATTGACTGCCCAGTGCGTGTGGATTTTGAGTGGGAGCCGTTATGTACTACGGGCTGTTCTGATCCTGTTCCAATTGCTATCACTGCTAAGTTTACTACTTATGACCCGGCGAACCCTTCTGTGCCTGCGCAATCCGGATTTAACTTTCGTTTGTTAAAAAGTGCACATTCAAGAACCTGCAAAACGCCCTGGGGAACGACCATAAATGACGGCGGCACATTTACGGCCTATGACAGTGACTTCGGTTTGTGTAATTCAGCAATTAGAACCTGTAACGATACAGTCTTGGATGATCAACATCAGTACACTTACCAGACGTGTAAATGTGAACTTCCGTGGGGGGGTTCGATTAATATTGGAAGCTCCGTAAATGCTTATGTTGCGAATATTGCGAGTCCGTGCACCCCTCAAGTGAGAACCTGCCAAGCCAACGGACTACTATCCAACTCAGGAGAATACCAAACCTGTGCGTCGCCCTGTACTCTGCCTTGGGGCGGATCCATTAATCCGGGCACTTCTGTTACCGCATGGCTAACTTCTTCAGGCACCTGTACCTCCGAGCAAAGAACTTGCAATAATGGAGTGCTCTCTGGATCCTATACATTTCAAACTTGCACCAATGCGCCTTGTACATTGCCTTGGGGGGGCACCATTGTTCATGGAGCTTCGGTCACAGCCTATCTATACACAAAACAATCACCCACCTGTTCTACGTCTCAAACTAGAACATGCAATAACGGAACATTGAGTGGGTCTTATACAAATCAAACCTGTACGTCTTGTGCTGGAACGGTTTATCCCCTTTGCACTTCCCCTTCGGGTTGTACTTCCTATTGTTGGTATACCGGTGCTACAGCGGAGAGTTGCACAAACACCTGTTCTGCTAGGGGGGGATGTGTGGTCGCTGGGGTTATAGCTTATGGATCGGGAGGCACAGATGCTTCTTGTCTAGCCTTAGCGCGTGCGGTCTTCAATGCAGGCGCATCCTTCACTTCTGATACGGATGGAACAACAACTGGCTGTTACTACGATACGGGAAACAACCGGGTAGAGAAGGCCGATGGTGCCACAACCACTTGCACGGCCAGTTGGACAGAGGATCGACGATTCTGTTCCTGCACGAATTAATCGCAAAGAATGCGTCGCACAACAATAAAATCCTTTTCCCTCTTTCGAATTTCTATGACAATACGAAAAGATTCTGGGAGGAAATTTGCATTCGATCTCCATCGTCATACCTTGTCATAATGAATCCAAGGCGATTCCTGGTGTTATGCATGCATTGGAGAACCTGCTGAACCAACCAAGAGAGGGACTCCCTTGGAAAAATGCAGAAGTCATCGTTGTGAATGACGCATCCACGGATTCTACAGCAAAGCTTTTGAAAAAGTTTCCGTTTGCACAAGTAATTTGCTTACCGCAAAAGTCAGGTTACGGGGCTGCTTTAAAGGCAGGATTCGAAATAGCAAAGGGAGATTGGATTGCCTTTTTTGATCTAGATGGAACCTATGTTCCGTCGGACCTACTCCCGCTCTGCGAAACTGCAGTGGCGTCTAATGCTGACTTTGTCTTCGGGGAAAGATTTACCTTGGGTCAGGGCATGCCTGCCATTCGCAAAATTGGTAATAAAATGTTCACCCGTTTGGTTTCCACTCTTTTTCGCTTTCACCTAAAAGATGTTTGTACGGGATATCGTTTGTTTTCAAGAAAGCATAAGGATGAGGTTCTACAGCTGACCAACAGTGGACTAGATTTTTCATTGGCCATGACTCTTTGGGCTCTTCGGTCGAAAAAAAAGATTCGAGAGGTTCCCATTCGGTATCACCTGAGAAGCGGCGAATCTAAATTGAAAATAGTCCCAGATGGGAATCGATTTTTGTGGACGATCTTAAAAGAGCAGTTTGTTCATCAGCTTGCCTCTCGGGCGGAAAAGTAAGTGACTCCAAGGGTTTCAATTATTATCCCTAGCCGCCGAGGAAAGCGTTCGACGGAAGATTTTCTGCCCCTTTTGCAATCATGTGTAAATCAAACATTAAAAAACTATGAGCTTCTTTGGATCTCTGACGGACCCGACGCTGAACTTAAGGACTTTTTCTCAGAAAATTTTTCAGATGACCGTAGATTTTTGTTTATTGAGATTCCTTCGGCTGGGGTAAATAGTGCTCGTCACTTCGGTGCCACGAAAGCAAAAGGCGAAATTTTTTATTTTCTAGATGATGACTGTGAGCTTCCGAATCCATTTAATCTAGAGCGGTTAGTGGATTTCCATGAAAGATTAGGTACGAATGCCATTATAGGTGGAGCCTACTTAGATCACCCGACGCTAAAGGGTCGATTTGCATACAACCAATTTGTAGATGCCTGGTTGGAATGTGGAAAACTCTATCCGATTGGTGAACTTGAGGACAAGGCTTGGAGTGTGTTTAATCTTGTTGGGGGAAATTTTTCTATACATCGAAAACAGTATTTTTCCCGACCACTAAATACCAAAATCTCAATTTTTGGAGAGGAAACTGAATTTTTCCGAGCCCAGCGATCTGGTGGCGCTAAATTATTTTTAGTGCAATGCCTGGCTGTTTTTCATTTGGACTCCAACGGGTGGGATAAAATTTTCCTACGCGCATGGAAATCTGGAAAGCAAAGAGAAAAATTGAACTTAAAAACAGAAATCGGCCTATTCAGTCGCCTACGCATTCTCTTTCTGGCCATGAATAAAAAGAAATCTTTGATCGTGTTTTTCATTGTTCACTTTTTTGTTCTTTACACTTCTGTGTGTCTTCAAAAGCTCAAAAAGTTGTCCGGCGCCATAGGCGAAATGGGTGCCGCAAAAGAGGAAAGCAACTCTTACTAAAGCGGATAATCTTGGTTTGAGGCCAGCTGTTGAAAAAACAGAAATTAGAAGAACAGACAAAAAATAAAATAAAATTAGCAAGACAAATAGTCCTGGAGAGAAAACAGCAAGAATAAGAAGAATCAAAAGAAATAGAAGAGGAAGGCCCCTTATTCCAATTAAATGTCTAGGGTGCTTCCATTGAACAAGAATTTGGCCCCGCCCATAACGAAACATTTTTCCGAACCAGCCACCGAAGGATTCATCGTGCCAGTGAAAAACGGTTATATTTGGCAAGAATAAAAAGGAATAGCCCAGTCCCTCAGCGCGCCTAGAAAATTCCAGATCTTCGCAAACAAAGTCAAATTCCGACGAGAAACCCCCGACACTTTTTGCCAAATCGCGATCTAACATTAGGTTACAGGTTGGAATATGGAAGACTAGTTCTGAGTTTGTTGCCAAACGGGCCTGCGTAGAGTTTCCATTCCCAAATGGGTTGGCGCTCATCCGTCTTAAGGCAGAGTAAAAGGAACTCTCTTTATTTGGAGGAGTGTTCCCTCCCCCAACTCCAATGATCTGCCTCTTACCTTTCTGCGAAAGAAAGGCCGCAAGTAGTTTTTCCAGCCAATCTGACGGAGCTTCACAGTCAGAATCTATAAAGCAGAGATTTGGATATTTTGCTGAATGAAGAATAAAATTTCTACTTTTCCCAAGATTATTCTCTTTATTCGAAAAAATACGAAATTCCGTTCCCATGGGGACAGAAGCTAAGATGTTCTCTACTGTGGAATCAGAAGAATCGTGGTCAACAATAATAAGTTCAAGGGGAAACGGTTTTGGTGAAATAAATACTGATCGCAGGCATCGCTCAATGTTAATGGCCTGATTTTTTACTATGATGCCAATGGTGACACCGGTAATTACTACTGATTCCAATCAAACCCTATATTAAAAAGTAGAGAGGGATTTTTTCCCGGTGGTTCAAATGGACTAACGGCCAATATTTCAGATCTGTTTTTATCTACTCTTTTTTTAAGGTCATCTAAAGAAACCCTGAGAACAAAGGTTGGTTTTGTCCTCTCTCGAAGGAGAGCAAAAAATTCTGTCACTTGATCGTGTCCAACCTCCTGAAAGCTTTCAGATATTTTTTGTTCGATATTGACCCAATTCTTCTTTGTGATGGGTGTCCATCCCTGCAGGTAATTCCATCTTCCGTGAATGCCTCCGCCTAGCGGCAGATAGTATTCTCTTAAGAGACCAGAAAGTTCGGGCTCTAAGAGAGCACCCTTTCTTACGTAAAAAATAAGATGAGGTGGATTTTTTCGCAGCTCATGCATTGTCCAATAATTTCCCTCAGACTCATTGGGGCCAGCAAACTTCATGATGGTTGTTCTTGTGGGCACTAATCCAACCACATCGTAGTGTCTGGCCTTTGGGTATTTATTTAAGTACTTCTCTACAAACTGAATGGATTTGTATAATTCAAATTTGTTGTTTTGGTCCATGTACTCAGTCCAGGCGCGCCACCCCGACCCCGATAGGGCAAGAGCGGTAACAAAGGAGCAGACAAGGGCCATCTTTTGAAACTTTTGTTTCGAGGAATCTCTTACCTGAAAAGCTATGATCTTGTGTAGATCCTCAAACAACAGACATGTGAAGGTGGCTAATATGGGCAATCCAGCCGCAAGAAAGAAAGGATTTTTCTCCGGAGCCAAAAGCATGGCGATGAGGCTGCCTGCCGTAAAGTAGGTAAAAAACAATTGGTTTGATTTCTGTTTTTCGCCCTCAAAAAGTTGAAAGTAATTTCTTATATAAAAAGTCATAAACCGAAGAAAAAAGAGGAATACAAACAGTAGGTTTTTTTCAATAAGCTTTTCTACAAAATAAAAAGAAGATCGGGATAGATAGGCTCCGCCTAGCGAACCAGAAGATACTGTTTCTGTTAAATACCGAAGTAACTGAGGATATAAAAAAATGGTGAATCCTGCTGTCAGAAGAAGAAAAGTTCCGACCAACAGCTTTTGTCTTTTTGATTGTGGGTACGCAAAGAAGGGTAAAATAAATAGAATCGCTTTCGGCGTGGCAATGATTGCGGCAGCCCAGGTGGGTAGTTGCAGAAACCACTTATTGGGGCGCATTTTTAAAGTTAAAATAAGCGAAATCAAAATAATGGAGCTCGCCAAAAGATCAGATCTAATGCGATACCCCTGATTCAAAAAGCCTGTGTTGGTTACCAAAATGCAAACGGCCGCGGCGGCAGAAAATAGCTTCCAACCAGAGGAGGCCAATTCTTTTGCTAGGAGTCCGGTGAAAAAAATAAGCACAATAGAATTCATGAGAAAGGTAAATTTGGCAGCCTCAAAAATTTCTATTGGATTTGAGAATGGCCATACAACAAGAGATAGAATTGTATAAAAGGCCGGTCTCGTAAATACCCAGGACTGGCTCCATTCGCTGGAAATGTGTTTGGCAATATTTACGGACCAAATTTCTGAATCCGAAATAAAACCGACCAGACCCAAACGAATGTGCAAATACAAGAACAAGGCTGAGGAAACGAAAAAAAGAACTCCACCAATATTTTTATAGCTGGGCTTCATTTGATGCTTTCGTTGGCTGAAAGTTTGTTGGCGACTGTTCGAAAAATAGATCTGCCATTTCTGGAAACACTTTTTCGAATGAGGTGTTCCTAATGCGATCCATTTTTGCAATATACTCTTTAAGTTCAGGAAGACGAACGGACCAGTCTTCTGACTTCATGAAGCGAACCATCCCTTGTAGCCTACGAATTCCATAGGGGCTCTCTAGAAACTCTTTTTCTGAAGAGTGGTTTTCTTTTAGCCACTGATAAAATTCTTCGTACTTTTTTTCTACTCGATCTTTCATCCACTGCGGGAGCACTTTTACATTCAAAATTGCAGGATGATAAACAAAATGAAAGTTGATTAGGCCGGCACCGAGTGGCCAGGGATTTATTTTCTTAAAATTTTGGGAAAGCTTCCAGCGAATGAAGTCTGGAATATAATAGATGTTTAGAAGTTGAACGGCGCAAGCAATGGTGATCTCAACTTTGTCATCTGTTTGGTCAAGGCGGTGTAGTTGCGCCACCATATGTTCCCAGTTGCTAGGAAATCGGATGTATTCATTCATATTTCCGATACTGTCTAAACTAAAATGAAAGCGAACACGCTTGAAGTGTTTCCAGAGCTCTAAGAGCCGATCGGGAACTTCTACAGCATTACTGTTGTAACGAAGTTCAATATGGTGGGCCTCTCCTCTTCGAACGCATTCCTCTAGAAGGGTGTAGTGCTCTTCAATAATGGTGCTTTCTCCGCCCGCGAAGTAGAGTTGCATCATGTTGGGTATCTGCTGGTAAAGCTGACTCCAAAATTTTTCATTCTCTTGATGCCAATTGTAGGATGCGCCATCCACTCGGCCGCGATTGTCCCAAGACATCAGCTCTTTAAGAGATGCGTTTTCAATTGTGGGATACAGTTTATTCCAATCTGAAACCCAAAGGGAACTATCGTGAGGGGAACACATAATGCATTTCAGGTTGCACTTTGTTCCCAAACGAAGATCCACATAGTAAAGCTTTGCTGGCACAGATCCATCACCATCTGTCTGCTTCAAGAGATCCTGAATGTTAATTCGTTTTTCCCAATATTCAGTTTCCCAGTTTCTTTTCGATCGATGGCCGGCGGCCTCTTCTTTAAAGCACTTAGAGCAAGACGGAGGAATCTCGCCATTCATCATAGAAAGGCGAACATTTCGCATGTATTGATTATTCCAACCGTCTAAAAGATCCGTATGATTTAGATTTGCTGGTTTGCCGTTATCATTCTTTAAAATGCCAACCTCTCCGCCATATTTTTTATCATTTGTGGCGCCGGCGCTTGAAGCGTTTGCTGTGCAGCAAAGTCTCATGTGACCGTTGGGTCGAGTAGATAAGTGAATCCAGGGCAGAACACAAAAGGTGGGGCTAGGCGGGGTAAATTTCTGAGAGTCTTCCATCTTGTTGGAATTTTTCTATAAATACTGTTTTGAGCCAATCAAAATCATTAATTTTCTCTAGATTTCTTGTGTCGCCGGACTGTTCCTGGGCATAGGCTCTCCCCGCTCGAGCGCCTAGTATTACCCATCGGCCATTTGGGCGATTTTCTCCCATACTACACCATGCATTTAGTCGTTGGAGTGACTCAGAATCGCTAGGATTAAGCTCTACTTGACGAGTGAGCTTAGCAGACTCTCGAAAAGAACCTCTCCAGGCTTGATAGGGGGTTGGGTGGAAGTGGGTTTCTGAGGCCACAATTGGAATAATTTTATATGGCACTCCAAGTCCGGTGGACAGATCCATTCGCATGCGAACGCGTTCAAACGGAGACTTTGGAAAAAGTTTGATCGCCCCATATCCATAAACCAGATCGTTCACAGGATTTTTACAACGCCAAACATGAATAGATTCGGGATGGAAATCGTTTGGATGAATATGAAATTCAAAGTCTGGATGAATTTGGTTGTCTCCATCCACGACAAAAAAATGGGATGTTTCACAAGTTTCCGCACACATTTGGTGAGCCCGTTGAATACCAGCAATTCCATGGATTCGTCTGGCTTGTGGAAAGCGCGCTTTCAGCCGCAACCAATTTTTCTCGGCATTTTCTTCATCGTAGCTAAGAAAGTAAATTGGAAACCGTAAGCTCATAACAACAATTTTCCGGATCTTGTGGGATTTATATATACCGATCGAAAAAAAGACGAGGCAGGGTCATTCAAGAGGGTGATGTCTAATCCTAGGCGCTGCTTCAGCGGAGATTCCAGATTTTGAATTTCCGAAATTACGCGCGCCCTTTCCCAACCACCTTCTCCGTCGTGGAATTTTGGCCAAATTTGATTCTTCCAAAAATCATCAAACCATCCATAGTCAGCGATCTTTCCTGGATCAAAAGAATCCAAAAAAAGTGAATAGACGCCAAGCCTGGCCCCGTAAATGGCCCACTCTCCGCAGTCTCTATCAATTCCCACGGAACACCAAATTCTCAACCTGTCTAAATTTTCCCACCAAAGCATTTCTTTCAGTGTGTTGGTTGGGGTCTGTTTTTTCCCTTTGACTAAGCTAAGTTTAATGCCTTCGCGAAAACCGGCGCGAAAGGCTTGGTAGGGGCTGTCGTGAATTCTAGCCACAGAAAGAACTTCTGCCATTTGGATATAGGGAATTTCAAAGCAGAAATCCACATTCTTTCTACTGGGGTCCGTTTCATGACTGTTCATTTTTAAGGCGACATCTTTTCGCCAATTTTTGATTCCGCCATTTCCGTAACACAAACCATTGATGGAGTTTTTGGCTCCCCAAGATAGAACGCCCTCCTCGGCTATCATCTGCTTGGGAATGGAGATTTCTTCGAAAATGGGGAGAACTTCGTTGTCGCCATCCACGGTAAAAAAGCGATCCGTTTTGCTTTCTTTGGCGCAAGCTTTATAAGCTGCATCGAAGCCTTTGACTCCATGAATCCTTTTTGCCCAGGGAATTCTACTTAGCAGCTGTTGCCAAAGAAGATTAGCCGTTGGCTCATCGTAGGACAAAAAGAATAGGTCGAAGTCTTGAATCTTCATGGCATCCATGAAGATCGATCATTGTAAATTTTCCCTCGAAAGAGAAGAGAATTTTCCTAGGCTAAGTACAATCCGGCTAAGTTTGCCGTGCATCCACTGGAGAGATGCCAAAAACCCAATTGATTCTTCTTCGCGAAGGCAATGATATGCTCTCTCAGCTCATAGAGCCGCTCCGCGCCTTCCGCGGTGTCCCAATTGGTGGATTTTGATCGAGGTTGAATCTCTGGGAAAGCACTGTAAATCAGGCCCTTCAAATTCACATCTGGGAAGTTGTGGTTAATGAACGGCGACTCCAAAACGGAAAGTAACAAACCTGGAGAGCTTTGGTAAAAATAATACTCTCCAGGGCGTTGGTTTTTCTCTGCCCAGTCATAAAAAGTCACGTTGCTAGGAGAGAACGTCCAGCTCAAGCGCTTCATGGATTCTTCTGGAGCGTGAATTTTCCCAATCTTTTCATTTTTCTTTCCGGAGCGCTCCAGATTACCCGAGCCGGTTACAATAAAATGTGTGCTAGGAATCGCAGAGTACAAATACCTCAACAACATCGGTGTTGGGTGATCTAAGCCGAATTCTAAAAAGTCTTTTGGAAGGAACTCAAACTCAAAAAAGTTCTCGCTAATGCTTACTACGTGAAGAGGAACACCCATCTTTTTTGCAAAAGGTTCGGCATAGGCTTTTCTAGAGTGTTGATTAAAGAGCCAGGTGTCCAAGAAATATAGTTCGAATGGAATGCCAAGTTCTTTCATGGCGATGGCAATCACTTCCGAACTTTCGCCCCCGCTATAACAGAGGGCAATTGGTTTTCCGCCCCGCTTTTGATCGATCTCTTTACACTTTTCAAAGACTTCATTTCGGAAATTATAGGATTTTCTCTCGGCGGTTGGGCTAAACCAAACTTGAAAATCTAAAGACTGCGCTTGCATTGGATTCGATCTGTAGTTGTTTCCAAAGGACCAATGCAGAAAAGTCGGAGTGGTATGGTAAGCGCTTGCTGAAGGTTGGCTTACGGGGCTGGCAGGAATATTCTTGGGTTGGTCTATATTGTTTCGAATTAGGCCCTGAATTTTTTCTGGAAGAATCGGTAGGCCAGCGATGGCCGTTGATCCAAGAATTCCAGTTCCAATTGCGGTTCCTAAAAACGATCTTCTAGTTACATTTTTCACAAGAGTTTCCCCCAAGCCTTAATGGTACGGGGGCATGATTCCTGTGTCAATTCTGCTTCTGTTGGTTCAATGAATATTTGGCTAGACAATTTGGACCATATTCCATGCCTTCAGAAAACCAATCCGATTCCCTGTAAAAGCCGAAACTCTCATAGGCATACCAAGACGATTTCCTCGGTAAGGTCCAAACCTCCTTTAAGCCAAGCATTGCGGCCTTCTCAACAATTGCTGTAAACAAAATTTGTGACAGATTTTTTCCTCGAACTAACGGGTCAAGGTAAAGTCCCCTGGACCTGAATAGTGTTTCGTTGGTTTGATAGCCGCTAATGGTGCCAATGAGCTTTTGATGGTGATAAAGGCCAAAAAAGACGGGTGAAAATTGCAAAATGGAAGCGTCGTACTGCAAATCAACCTGTATGGGACTAATTGGACGAATGGGGCTGGCCCTGTTTGGCCATAGATGCTCGTTCCATAATGGAAAAACCTCCTCAAAGCCAACAACGCGCAGCTCCAATCCTTGGAGAATATGACGATTTAAGAGATGCTGAGTTTCTATGATCATGAGGGTTCTTCAAAAGAACTTACCGAAATTTGAAGAAATTTCCCACCCTTTGGGAACTCTTTACTGGCGGGGACGTTCAAACTACACGTTACCTGCCATTCTAAAGGAATTGGAGGCTGGAAAGTTTCCTCATGGCATTCGAGGAAATTTTGCGTTCATTTGGATTGGCCAACACGATTGGATTGCGGCTGTGGATCACTTGGCCTCTATCCCCCTTTTTTTCTCCAATGATGCCATCTCAAATTTATATAGCGATCTTTTGGAAACGCTCGCTGCAAAAGAAGAAAATAGGGCCATTACATACCAAATAAAATTTTTGGGTGGCCAAACCTGTTACTCCGATGAAACCACCTACAAAGGAATACGTCGGGTAATGCCTGGCCAGTATGTGAAAAATTCGATTCCGCATCCTTACATCGATTACTGGTCATACGAAGAGGATCCAACTTGTGATCGTATGCGCTTTGGCCAACTGATGGAAAATGCCGTTGAGCAAGAGATCGGACAAAAAAATATTTTGTTGCTCTCGGGAGGAACCGATAGCACCGCTTTGGCTGGAATTCTAAAAAAACTAAATAAAACAAACTCTTTTCGATTTGTGCATGCCCATTCGTCTCTTCAACAATTTTCAGAGAAACAAAGTGTGGAAAAGATTTCTAAAGATATGGAATTGCCCGTCGAGTATCGTGAGGTCCATTTCACTGGAGATATAGATCCAGAAATTAGTCGAAGACAGTTTTCTTTTTGGATGGAAAACCCATTCCCTGGGAAGCGAAAAGCCATTGAATCTATGGTCGATGAATCTACAAAAATATTTACCGGCGAAATTGGTGATCAGCTATTTGGGGGGCCCAAAAATCCGGCCCTTTTGAAATATGCGATGCAGGTGAAAGAAATATCCCCCTTAGAGCTGGCTAAAATGTGGATAAACCTAAGTGATTCCTATGGAAGAGAGTGCGGAATTCTTCCCTCAAAAAGAATTCAAGTAATGTTTGAAATGGATCCATTGGCGCGATCTGTATATGAGCAACTAGTGGCTTATATTGCTTCACAGTTTGAGTTAATGAGGTCCAAGGATTTTTTAAATAGAATCATGATGCTGAACTACTTAATCAAAGGGCCCTATCGAGTTTGGGCCTATTCCCAAGATACTTTTCAGTGGTGTCATCCATTGGCCTCCTGGGAAATTTTTGATTTTAGTTTTCGAGTTCCTGCAAACCACAAGGTCAGAGATGAAGGCGTACAAAAGTGGATTCTGTTTGATCAGTGGAAAGAATTTTTAAGCCCAGTTCCATGGAGAAGTAAGAAAAATGGATTCGGAATTCCTACAAAAAACAAATTTAAAGATTTACCGAGAGACGGTGCCCTTGGATCGATTCGTTCTGGTGCTGAATCGGGGGGCGGCGGAAGCGTTTCTAGAAAAGATCTTTCCCCATAACCCAAATTTGATTTTAATTAGCGCTGATTCTTCTTATCCACAGGACCCGTTGTTTCGAAAGCAGTGTTTGGAAAAGTTGGCCAATTCTAAAACCGCCATGGTGGTGGTGGTGAATCCAGATTCTCTAAAGAAGGTTGCTGTGGTTTCTGAAAGGATTTTTCTCTTAGATGAATACCTTTGTCAGGACCATCGTTCCGAAGAAGAAGATAGAGAGTTAGGATTTTCTTTAAATGAAGAAAAGATTGCTAACTTTGTGGAAAGCTTTTTTCGTCAGTGGGAAAAAATCGAAGTCCCAGGAACGCACACAATTCAATATGAGAAATCTATTCAGTACCGCTGGAGAGAGAATTGGCCAAAGGCACTTTTGACTGGTCTTTCTTGAACTGATCTCGAAACGGATCAAACTCTTTTCCGCAAATCCTTGAGCACACCTTTAATTTTCCAGCGGCTATGGACTCTAGTCCCCAGCTTCTCTCAACATCTTGAAAAAATTTTCCCTGAAGAATTTCAGCCAAGGAATGTTGTTTCAGTGAGATGCTAGATTTTCCACCAGCCCCATTTAAAATTCCCCAAACCTGTCCCGTTTCAGGCTTTTGATACCATGGATAAAGCTGAAGCGCTGTCCAACAGCAAGGAAACACCAGCCCCTCCGCGCTCACATAAAGGCTCTTTTCTTCGGCCACCTTGCAGCTCACGGGAGTTTGGTTGAGGTAGCGTTCAAAGCTTCCATACTTTTCTATGAGATGAGCTTCTTTTTTTAAAGAATCATTGAGGTGCTCACCCGAAGGCATTTCTAAAAAATAATCGAAAGAGCCGTCTGACTTGAGGACTTCTTGTTTTGTTTTTACTTCTCCGGCTCGATTGCTAAAGAAGCGACCTGTTTTTTTTGCCCGGAACGAGCGAAATCCCAGCTTTTTACTGAAAGCTTCTGCTTCTTGAACCTGATGTTCATTGTGTCGAAAAACAATGAAATCCCAGTGGGCTGAGCCTCCTGCGTCGATAAAGCTTTTCGCGTTAGTAATGATTTTCTCAAAATCTGTGTTTCGACGATACAGAGAATGTGTTTCGCCAAGACCATCAATGCCAAAATGAATTTCTACGCCAAGTTTTGCAAGCGCCACCCAAAAGTCACTTTCTTTTAGAGATCCATTGGTGAATAGCTGCAGCCTAATCTGTGGGGAAAGGGATCGAAGGTGCTCTAAGATGGGAATTAAGTCTCTTGCTAAAATTGGATCGCCATAGTTTCCACAAAAATAGATTCGCTTGAGTTGGCGAATAAAATCTGAGCTAAAGAAGCCTTGGATATCGGTTAGCCGAAGCTCTGTTTGCGGAAGCTGTGGGTTTGTTTGTCCGCCAGAAACGTTTCGCAAACACATAGGGCACCTAGCATTGCATAGGCTCGAAACTTCCATGTGAATGTGCCGAATGTCTTCAATTCGATACATGCTGAGATTCAACTCGGTATTTGGGAATTTTACTGTCGGCGCTGCTTACGCAGGTTTTTGTTTGGCAGGGCTTCGGCTCAGCAAAAAGCTGAAAGCCTGTTTCGATATTTCCTAGGGGTTCATCTTTACAGCTATATGATCGCTTTATGGAGCCATCTGGTTCTCTGATAATGATCGAACGAAAGCCGCTTTCGCATAACCAACCTTGAAAGCGATTAAAGTTGAATGCATTAAATCTTTCCGCCTGATCTAAATACCACTTTTTTCCGCTTCGATCGGTAAGTTCCACCTGCATTGTTTGAGGAATCTTCTGCGTGCTTAATTCTTCTGCCACAAGGTTCGAGGGAAATTTTGGTTTTGGTCTAAGTATGGAAGGATCAGAAATCCTTCTTACTTTGTCGCCGGTGAAATCTCGTTGAGGCATTCCGTTGTGTAGGCGAGCGAGCTGATCTTTCGTGTACTCTGGCACCACGTGGCTGGCCGTTGGATCGCTTTGAGGTTTCAGAGTGACGTTAAGGCCTCTATTGTGAAAATACATAGCTTCGGCCCAGATATCTTCAAACCATTTCGGTACCATAACCATATTGATTGTTACTTGAATGTTTTTGGTTTGAAGAAACTCTAGTTTGTCAGCAAATTTTTCCGCGTGTCCCTTTGGATCAGCCTTCCCCGCCTCGCGGTGCCACGAAGCCGTGATGGACACTCTATGAAGGTTCGCCACTGCTTTTGAGTATTTCTCCCAAAAGCCAATCCCCGCACTCATATTGGTTGTTAAGTGAGTGCTCTGGTAGTTGGTGTTTTCCAAATCGGAGGAATAGTGTTCCAGCAATTTCAAGATTCCGGGATGCAGAGTGGGTTCTCCACCGGAAAAACTGAAGTGAAAGGAATTGAATCCATTTTCTCTAGACTGACGCTTAATTTCGTCCATGGTTTTTAGCAGCAGTTCTAGTGGGCGGTGGTCTCGTTCATCGCTTCTGCCATGGGGCCAACAATAAGAGCAGCGATAGTTGCAATATCTACCCAACAGCCAACTTACGGAAAATACATCCCGATACAGCAAACTTCGTTGGCCCACCTTCACCACATCGTCAAAAGGGATTGACGAGAAATCATAGGACGACCAATGGAGATCCTTTTCCACTATTTTCTCCCAATTAGCATAAATCGGCGATATCCATCCAGAGGTAATTCCCCACGAAAAAATACTTCATTGAGTGGCGCTAGGTTTTCGAATTCTTCTAATGAACGAACAGATCCAATGTGATCAGAATGATCAAAAAAGTCATTGGATTGCAAAACCAAAAGCTTTTGATTTGGAATGGTACGATACCAGCCGGAGAAATCATTCATGTGTTCACAAGAGGTGTTGATAAGGGTGTTGGGAATATCGATGAGTTCCACTTCCGTTCCATCCGCTCGTTTAGTTTTGTACGTGGCTTTCAAATAGTTCAAATGAGTGATGTCTGCCGTTGAAGCCTTAAACTTCCAACCATTCAACACATGAGAGTGATTCATTTTGTCCGCGATTGGGGCACAAGAGGGATCTAGATCAAAAGAGCGAATCTTTTCAAATTTTAATTTACTCTCGAACATCATGGATCCCAGTAGTCCCCACCAACCAGCCAGTAAGAATACGGTGCCCAAGGGTAGATCTAATTTTTCAAGTTCGCCCACTAGCCATTGTTTTGATTGGATTTGTCCTTGAGACAATGCGTCGCCAAAAGTGGTCTCTGGGAATGCGCGCATGGCATGACCAAGATTTTGTAAAACTCGAAATGGAGAGGGCTGAGAATCCGTTTGCACGAAAATACTATTTCATAAGAAAAGCCAATTCTCCAAGCGAACTACGGCGAACAAAGTGGAAAAAATCAAAGGAAACGTTCTTCCTTTTCAGATTTTTTGGCATACTGCTTCTATGAAAGACGCTCTTTCCACCGATTCTGTTTCCCTCGAAGGAGATTTCCTTCAGCGGAACACACCGCAGGCATTGCTAGCACCTCGGGCGTCACTGCCGCCTAAAAATTGGTGCCCCCTGCCATGGAAGGGGTTGCTCATTAAGAATACTGGAGAGCTAAGGGTTTGTATTCAGTCGAATCAGGCGGAGTCTCCTGCTGCGATTTTGGGAGAAAATGGATTACCCTTAAAAATTCAAAACAATGAAATCGAAGAGTTTCAAAACTCGTCTCTTTTGCGATCGATTCGATTGTCCATGCTCGAAGACAAGGAACATCCACACTGTGTGCGTTGCAATTTAGAAGAAAAGAGCGGCTTAACTTCTGCTCGGATGAACCAACGACTCCTTTTTCAAGAGACCTTTTCCTTTGAGGAGAGTAAGGCGCAAACCGCTGAAGATGGAAGCATTCAGCCTGGGGAAACTCGATTGGGTTTTGCTGATCTTCGCTTGGGAAATAAATGTAATCTGAAGTGCCGAATGTGCGGCCCCTCTGAATCTTCGGGATGGTATGAAGAGCATTTTTACACAGTGAGTAGCGGCTTTCGAATGGCCTCAGAAAAAGTGAAGCTAGAGGCACGGGGATCAAGGGTTGGGCTGCGTGAGGAGTTTCAGTATCGATGGGTCGATCATGATGCGGCCTGGGCTCGTCTAGATCGCGCACTCGGCGATTTGAAAATGCTTCATATGGTTGGGGGTGAACCCTTTCTTGAAGAAAAGCAAATTTCTACTTTGGAGCAGTTGGTAAAAAGCGGAAGATCAAAATCCATCATTATCGACTACAATTCTAATCTATCGGTGATTCCAGAACGGCTCCGGGCTTTATGGAAAGAATTCTTCCAGGTTCGAATTGGCGCTAGCATCGATGGAATTCAGGAAACACATGAGTACATTCGCTTTCCATCCAAATGGAAAATGGTAGAAAGAAATTTTCTCGATCTTGCCGCCAGTGAAAAGAATCTACTGATTTGGCCAACCACAACGGTGCAGATTTTGAACGCCTATGAATTTTTGCATGTATATCGCTGGCGACTAAAGAATCGCCTTGAAAATAAAGATTGGCGGCTCTCGGTTCCCCTATTGAAACTTCATCCCGTTCACAATCCTGAATACTATTCCATCCGAACGTTTCCTTTGGAGGAAAAGGAAAGGCTGAAAGAGGTTTATCTCGATTTTATCAAAAGTTTCACTGGAGAAATTCAATCAAGTTGTGCGCCCGTAGAGGTGAAAGAGCAATGGATGAAATCCGTTTCCGAGGACATTATGGGCCTTATTCGATTTCTCTTTTCGAAAGACAGCTCTTCTTATTTGCCAGAGTTTTGGAGAAAAAATAATAAAATGGATGAATATCGCACCCAGAGTTTTTCTTCTTTATATCCAGAACTAAGTTCGCGATTGATGGGATATGTAGAAAAAAGGGAGGCATCTTATGGATGTTCAACAACCGCCGCAATCTAAAGACCATCCATTGGCGCCCTCTCTTGCTTCATCGTCTAATGCGCCCAACTCTACGGTTTCGTTATCTTCAGTTGCCGCCCTAAGGCAACTAGTTACCAATAGAACCCATGCGGTTTATGACGGCCTATTTTTCCGAGCCTTAAAGGAAATGCCATGGAACCGTTGGTTCCAAGAGGAAGAGAGACCCCTTTACTGTAGAGATCGATATATTGAAACCATTCGCTCTTGGATAGAATCTTCCAAGCTAAATAGCGTTCGTGGGCTTGAACGCTTTGGCCGTGCTGACTTAATTAACGGCACCACACAAACGTTCGATGATGCGTATTTTCGTCACAGAAACAGAAGGCTCCGTTTTTTTCGCGGCGAATACGCTTACCACAGACGAGTATTTCTAAATTGGAAGTTCTTAGAGGAAGAGCCTCTGCACGAAAATGATTTTGTGATTGTTTCCTTTCCGTTTTGCTCTAGCGGAAACAAGCACTCTGAATACGATAATATACTAAAAGAAGCAGAACGCCTGAGAGTTCCTGTGATTGTGGATTGTGCCTATTTTGGAACCTGTCTAGAGATGGAATTAGATTTTCAATCTCCAGCCATTGAGTCGGTGAGTTTTAGTTTAACAAAGGGTTTGGGTCTGGGGGATATCCGATCTGGAGTGAGATTTAGTAACTTAAAAGAAGCTAGCCCCATTCAGCAGCACAACGATTTTCATCATACGGTGCTTGCAGCGGCAAGAATTGGAATTTATATGATGGAGAAGTTTTCTCCCGATTACATTCCTAGCAAATATAGGGCGGCCCAGGAGTCGGTTTGCCGCGACTTAAATGTTCAGCCAACTCGCTGTATGCATTTGGCTCTTGGTGGGGAAGAGTGGGATTCGTTTCGTGTGGATGGAACCTATAATACGCTAGGGATTCGTGAACTCGTGAAACAAAGAAATTTAGGAAAGTTATAGCGGTGCGAACTTTTCCTTTTGTTTTTTCGACCCTAGTTTTTTCCCTTTTGTTCGGCCCGCTTTCTGTCGGCTCCGTGGCTTTTGCCGAAGCAACGGAATCTCAAAAGCTTTGGGCGGAATATATAAAGTCTCCAGACGCTCATTCCCACATACCGAACAACTCGTTTGCAGGATTTCTGGGCTCAAGATTTGAAAAGCCCACCAAAATCAAAAGAAAGATTCTTTCCTTTCCCACAGTGGAGGAAATCGAAAAGAAAAAAAGTTCCTTTGTAAAAGAGTTTGATCGCTTGGTGCGATCCGTTCCAGAAAATGAAGCCATTGAAGTGCGCATTCCGGCTGGTAGATATGTGCTATCTGAGCAGTGGAAGGTGCAGCGTTCGTGGATTCATATAAGGGGGGCTGGGCAAGAGAAAACAGAGATCGTCTTTCTTAAGCCTCTTTGGGATTTGTTGCCCTCAAAAATCGAAGACGGTCGTTCTCCCTATGCTTGGTCTCGGGGATTAATCGAGGTTTCTCCAAAGGTTCCAGCGAATGGAGACTTCAATGGATGGGAAGTGGGAAAAGAACTAGGAAAAATAACCGGCGAATATGCAGTTGGAGCTAGATCCGTAGAGTACAAGGGTAGACCGATTAAGGGTCCAAGGATTCTGATCTTGCGCTGGGATCTAAAAAATCCTCAAGTGCTTAACTATATGGCTGGAAAACCTGATTCCAAGTGGCTTGCAGAGGCAAAGCATTGGAGGAATCGAAAGTTCTTTTATTGGCCAGTTTGGATGACGCCCTCTGCAAGTGGGAAGATTCAATTCCCTCAGCCCCTACGTTTGCCCATTCAAAAAGGCGATCTTGTTGAAGTGCTAGAGTTGGCTGATCACTTGGAAATGGTTGAACTTTCGGATTTTTCTATTTCTACGAATCGCTCAAGAGCTGAAGCGCATCTGCAAGAAAAAGGATATAACGGAATCTTTGTGCATCGAGTGATCGACAGCAATATCCACAATATTCGGGTAAAAAATGTGGATAATGCCCTGCTATTCAATGCCGTGAAGAACTCCACTGCTTCAAAAATTGAAATCCTAGGAGACTTATCCACACACCATGGAACGTTTCATAAATACGCAGATGATTGTCTAGTAGAGGACTTTACCTTTTCTGCTCCACTTATCCATGGAATCAACGCGGACCTAAGGGGCTCCGGAAATGTTTGGAGAAGGGGTCGGCTAAAATTTGGATCCATAGATATGCATAGAGGAATGCAGTTTGATTTGATTCGCACAAATATCGAATTTGAAAAGAATTCCGGGAATTCTGGTGGAGATCAAGACGCCGGACCCATGCAAGGTAGACGAGTGGTTCATTGGAATCTTTCTGTGAAAGGAAAGAGCGTAAAAAATATCTATGAGCCCCAATTCTTTCCTTTTGGTGTGATCGCCGGGATCCAATTTGCAGGAAATTTCCCTAAGCAGAAAGAAGATATCCACACAAAAATTCTAGATTTAAACAAAACGGTAGAACCCGCAGATCTCTATGAGGGCCAGGTTCAACTTCAGCAGAATTCGTTTTTGTCGTCTCCGAAATAGCGCAAAAATGGGCGAACGCCAGCGGGGAGCCATAGGCCTTTTTCCTTTTCTGCAAATGCCATATGAATCGCCTTGGTGGGAAGCAAAGAGAGCTTGCTACAAGTGAGATCGTAAAAGGGACCATATTTTTTTTGCAGAAAGTCAGGTCCAAATTCCTTCATAAAGAGAAGACCTATGGCCATGGAGGATTGAATCTCCATAGAAAAATCATTGGTGATGGTCACTGGGCCCGGGTGGCGAACTTTTGAATAACGAACTCCCGCCCGGTGTGATCCCAACCCCAGACCTTTCGATAGACTAAAGGAAACGGACCGAATGGCAGGATGATCATAATTGAACTCAATTCCTTTCGTGCAACCATACCAAGCGGAATCGATGTGCACGGGAATTTCATTTTTTAAACAGTGTTCTAAAATCTCTGTTGTTTCGGGATGAACATCGCCATGCCAACAGAAGGGCATGCCTAAAACCAAAACATCTCCGCGCCTCAGCTCAGAAACTTTTTTGTAAGGAAAATTGTCTCTGATTCTTCGAAAATATAAATATTCGTTCTCCAGACAAACAAGTTGTTCTGAAAAGGTAATCAATAGATCGTCTAAAGAATGGGTGACCCCTGAAATAAAATCTCTATGAGGAAAAGCTTCAAGCCCACTAAGGGCATTGAGTTCAGAGGTGGTGATCCACCAATGAAAGGTGTTTAGAAAATCTTTCTTTAGATTTTCGTTTACTAAAAGATTTTCAGGAATTCCGCGTTTTAGTAGGGCTCCGAACTTACGGTCATATAGGGGACGAAATCTCTCCCACTGCAAAAACGTTCGGTAATCGTTCCACGGGAAGTTTTCTTTTTGAGGTAAGTTCACTCGGCCCCCTTTTGTTTTCCACAGGTGGTGAAACAGGTGGGATGTAAGGAATGTTCACCGGATGTCCAAGAGCTGGGCAAACGCGACTGGAACCATTCGTGCTTTAATATCTCTGAAACGGAATAATGCTCAAGATTATTAAAAGAACGCTCCTCCCATGGTGCGAAGTAGTTTTTATGCCAGTTTCGCTTCACTTCTGTTGGAGAGTATTTCCAATCGTGAATCCAACAACACGGCCAAAGCTGGCCCTCGAAGTCTAGATACAAATTATTTTCCAACTGAGCTTTACAGTGAATAGTCTGCTCGCCTGCTAATTGGCTTTGTTTGGTGAATTGAATCTTCAGTTCTTCTTTGGTGGGTGGCGAAGCTGGTGGATGGAATAAATAAGACTCTTCCCCTTGAGCGTAGTTTTTTCGAAGTTCAAATCGATAGAAGCCTAATTCTTTCGCAAGAATCCTAGCCTCCTCAATCTGGTGCTTGTTGTGTTGAAATTCGATAAATTTCCAAACGGCTCGCCCACCGGCCGAAATAAACTGCTTGGCATTTCTAAGAATGCGATCGAACTCTACATTTCTTCGATAAATTTCATTGGTGTCTTTTAGTCCATCAATGGAAAACTTCACCATTCCCTTTTGAGAATGGGAAAGCTCCCCTAGTTGCTGCCAAAAATCTTGGCTACCTAGCGAGCCGTTGGTGTGAATATTCCATCGAATCTTGGTTCGTTCTTTAGCAAGCCAAACCAAGTGCTCAGTAATGTTTGGCGAGCCCAAAGCATCACCATAGTTTCCGCAGTAAAAAACCTCTTTTAACTCGATCAGGGCTGGGTCCAGGATCGCCTTTTGAAAAAGATGTAGGGGTAGCGTTTTGTTTTTTGGAAAGCTTGGGTTCAGAGCACCAAAAAAATCCTGTCGACTACAGAAAAGGCAACCGGCATTGCACGTAGAGGTGAAGTCGATTTGGAGTCTTTCAATGGGCCTGAGGTACATAGATTGAATTTATAGGAAAAAGAGAGAATTTTCTGAACTATACTTACCGCGCCGGGCCATTATAAAATCCTAACGATTCGCTTGGAAGGCGGAAGTGGCTGAGATTACAATGAAACCCTATGGCAAAGGTTGCTCTATTTGGTTTGGGTCCTGTGGGTTTGGCTACTGCCTATCAGCTGGTGCATCGTGGGCACGAAGTTCATGCCTTTGATACCGATCAGGGCCTTGTTCGCTCGTTGTCACAGGGGCAATTCACTCGAGCCAAAGAGCTAGCCGAAGAACTTTCTCGATTTCAAAGTCGCTTACTGTTCTATCATGAAAGTTTGTCAGACATTCCGAAGACTGACGTTAGGGTCGTCTGTGTGGGAACCCCCTCCACTGGCTCTGACCTAGACTATCGATCGCTTTTATCCGTTTTGGAACAAACCTTAGATGAAAATAGATTCGGTGGAAGCCCCAACTATGTTTTACGTTCCACACTTCGTCCTGGCACCATAGATCGCTTAATCCTGCCCCTTTTGGCGAAGTTTCCAAAAGCGAATCTGTCTTACTATCCAGAGTTTTTGCGAGAAAAATTCATACGAGAAGATTTAAAAAATCCGGCATTGAATGTTGTTTGCCATTCTAGTCCATTGGCCAAAAACACATTTCAAGATTTGTTTTCCAGCGAAGCCAAAGAGCTAACAAGTTTCACGGAAGCTGAGGCCATTAAAATATTTTCTAACGCGTTTCATTCGCTAAAGGTGACGTTTGCGAATGAGGTCGCTGATCTCTGCGAAGAGCTATTTATTGATGGCGCAAGTGTAATGAAAGTTCTTTGTAGCGACCACAAGCTAAATATTTCTGAGGCATATCTGAAGCCTGGCGGACCGTTTTCTGGTCATTGTTTAGAAAAAGACCTGAAGTGCTTAGAGTCCATTCTGCTAGAAAAGCAGATGGACTCCCCACTTCTTTTGTCTATTCGGAAAAGCAATGATCTTAGAAAGCAGAACGAAAGATTTTCTGGTGATGCGTAATTCCGAAACGGAACTGAAAATTTGTTTTGTTCTACCCACAAAAAATGAAATGAATACTGTGGGACCGCTGATTCACTCCTTAAAAAAGCTAACTGAAGAAAATAGGTGGACCGCTCACATCATCGTCACAGACGATTCTACAGATGCAACTCGAAAATTTGCTCAAGAGGCGGGTGCCGAAGTTGTGTCTGGTGGAGATATTGGCTTGGGTGCCGCTGTGATCGTTGGCATACGAAAGGCCGTAGAGAAAAATCCCCATTGGGTCATTACTTTAGATAGTGATGGGCAGGTGGATATCAATGAAATCCCTAAATTCCTTGATGTGGCAAAGAAGGAGCGGGCCGATATGGTGACTTCTTCTAGATTTCTAGGGAAAGAAAACTTTGATTACCGCTATCCATGGTTGAATTGGGTGGGAAATCGAATTTTAGTGACGATTCTTTTTTTCTCCAGTGGCAAATGTTTCTCCGACTCTCACGGCGGGATTCGAATCATAAAAAAAGAGTTGGCAGAAAAATTCTATCTTCTCGGCAAGCATACGTATGTTCAAGAAACATTAATTCTTGCTTCCAAAGACGGAGCAAAAATTATTGAGCTACCTAGTCGATGGAAAGTTCGAGAACACGGAAAGTCCCGAGTATTGAGCTCTATCTTTCGTTATATGTATCGAACCTCTCCGGCCCTTGCCTTTCATATGAATCTTCATTTTGGTTTCGCAGGATTGTCTTTGTGGTTTTTCTATCAGTCGCAAAAGGGAATAAATTCTTGGACGGGGATTGTGGCAGTTCTTTGCGCGCTCATTTCCGTTGGTGTGGCCGCTCAATATCCATTTCGAATGAGGGTAAAATAAGTTGAGCACTCCCGAAGAATACCGAAAGGTCGTTTTACAGGCGATGCCTAGAGTACTTAGTGTTTTGGATCGTAATCCAGCTTCTTCGACCTATGGGTGTTTCGATCGATCTTTCTGGCTGCACCGAAAAACAGATTATCCCGTTAGCACGGCCCAGTTACTGACCCCCACTTTGGCTCAGTTGTACAAACAAAATTTTGAGGGGAATCATTTTTACGGGAACAAAAAAATTCTAGATTATGTTCGAGCAGCGATTCGATTCACTCTATCTATTCAACATTCCGATGGATCTTTTGATGAATGGTATCCAAATGAGAGGGGTTGGGCGGGGCCAACTGGTTATGTGGCGCACTCTATTTGTGAAACCTTAACCCTCTTGGAGTCTGATCTAGGGGAAGATCTGGTCGCCTTAGCGAAAAAACATCTACTTTTGGCTGCCGAACATCTACATGCCAGAGATGAAAAAGATATTTTGGCCAATCATTATGCCATCGCCCTTCTTCCTTTATTTCAAATACAGAAGCTCACCGGCGAAAAACGCGTTCATGAATACTATCAGTTTTGGAAATCAAAATTTTTAGCCCTGCAGACAGAAGAGGGCTGGTTTCTTGAATACGATGGCTGTGATTTGGGATATGCGCTGGGTACGCTAGACTTTATAGCTTCGCTTCACCGTATTTCCAAAGAATCAGAGTTTTTAGAGGCTGCGAAAAAATCGCTCCGTTTCCTTTCGCATTTTGCATTTCCCGATGGCGAATGGGCTGGAGAATTGGGCTCTAGACATACTAGCCATACGTATCCATTCGCCTTGGAGTACTGGGCCAGCCTTGCCGAAGAAGGAAGGGCGCTATTGGCTCACCAAAGAAAATCGTTTCAGCAAGAAATTTCCTTATTACCAACGGATCAAGAAGACCATTACCTTCCCTATCGGTTAAGAGATTATCTAAAAGCCGCTGACACCTTTTATGAGAAATCCGTTTCAGAATCTCTACCCTATCAAGAGCGGAAGTTTTCTGGGGCTTCGTTCCCATTGGCAAAGTTTGAAATCATTCAAAAAGACACCTATCTCGCATGGGTGGCTGCCGGAAGAGGGGGGGCTATTCGAGTTTATGATCGAGAGACTGGCCGTCTGATCCAAAAAAACTCTGGCATTCTTCTACAAACTAAAGAAGGAAAGGTCTTCAGTTCCCTTTGGCAAGGATCAAATTATCAAAAGGAAGAAGGAAAACTAAACGTCTCTGGAAATCTAGAGCCAGTATTTCTAAAAAAGTTTTCCTTACTATCCTTTCTTTCTTTTCGCTTGGTTTGCCTAATTTCAGCAAATCGTAGACTTGCTTATTGGTTAAAGGTGTTAATTCGATCAGTGCTAATTACCCATCAGAAATCATCCCCCTTTCAATGGACCAGAACTTTTGAGTTTTATTCAGATAGAATTCACGGTTTCGATACGGTTGTGGGGCCATCCAATTTAAAGGGTGCCAAATATTGGTGGGGAGCGGGCTTTTTTACTCGCTATGTTCCCCAGGGGCTCTACTTTATCGCCTCAGACCTTGAGGAAAATTTAGATTCGAAGGTCGTCGAAAGCGGAAATATTAAAATTTCTTATACGATCGAAGGCAACCGTTGATCCTAAGATTGAAATCTGGCTCATTCAGCATTACACATGAGGAATGTCAGAACACCTAGGCGAACAGCCCGCACCCTATCTTACTGGATTTTGGCCCACGGATTTATCCAACTTCTCAGCCTTTGTGTATCATTCCATGCCCAATTTGAATTGGTGCGGATTCTATCTTTATAAGTCCCCAAAACTCCACCTAGGACCGTTTCAAGGAAGGCCCGCTTGCACGGAGATATCGGTGGGAAAAGGTGTTTGTGGCTCTGCCTTTCAGCAAAAGAAAGTTTTGGTAGTTCCCAATGTGGATGAGTTTCCTGGTCACATAGTTTGTGATTCTAGATCAAAATCAGAAGTGGTTTTCCCATTGCTTTGGGGACAAGGCGAGGAGCCTTGGGGAGTTTTTGACGTGGATTCTCCTCTTTTGAATCGATTTCAAGATCAAGACGTGCGTCTACTTCAGAATTGGCTTCAAGAGCTAGAGTTGGTCGTTCGAAAAAAATATAAAGAAAACCCATGGAAAGATTCTCTATGAGCGCAAAAATAAAAAGCGTATTTCCCACCCTTCTGTATCAAGCGAAAGATACCTCGGCAAAAAAACTAAATTCCCAGCTGCTTCGCGAGATTAAAGATATCCAGAATCTAGATGGAGCGGCTCAAGTTTGGTCTAAAGAAAACTACAAAAACGGCTTTACTAGTTATGGTTCCGGGAATCGTTTGCATCATTTTTCTTCCACTTTTGAAAACTTAGAAAAGCGTATCGACCAACATGTAAAAAACTATGTGTCTGGATTGGGATATGACCTTTCGGGAAAGCGTTTAAAAATGAATACCTGTTGGGTGAATGTGATGAATAAAAATACCCATCATAGTCTCCACCTTCATCCTTTATCCGTGATCAGTGGTACGTATTATGTGCAAGTTCCCAAGGGCTCGAGCGGTATTAAATTCGAGGATCCCAGACTAGCGTTTTTTATGGCGGCCCCACCTAGAAAACCAAAACTAAAAAAAGAGATGCAGTATTTTTATGAAATCACCCCAGAGGCGGGATCTTTGGTTTTGTTTGAAAGTTGGTTGAGGCACGAAGTTCCTTTGCATACGCAAAAAGTTCCCCGCATCAGCATTAGTTTTAACTACGACTGGGAATAATCTTTTTTCTCCAGCTAAGCATTCTTTCAATCTCCTCACTCTTTAGGAAGAGGATATAGAGGCTGATCATCATGAACGCAAAGCTTGGTAAATTCATGAACAAATAGATTCCTATGTGCATGAAAAATCCAAAGGCTAACATCCAAAGGCGGAAACGTTTCTGCCAGATTAGAGCGGGGAAATAAATTTCCCAAAGAAGAACAATATAAACATTGGCGGCCAATATAACTGGAAAGTGAGCCACAAAGCTAAGATCCCACCTTTGCATATTCCCAATCGATAGAACATCCCAGATCGCAGAACCATCCCACCATCGAGTTCCCTTTAGCTTTTCTAGTCCCGAGTATCCGTAAACCACACAAAGCTGAATCTGCATGAGGCGTAGTGCAATATGACTGATGGCACCCTGATTTCTGACCGCCCGTCTTCTCCAAGCGTCTATGGAATAAAAGGCATTTGTGTTGGCAAAACATAAGTAAAGAAGAAAAAATGTGGCAATCATATCCACGCCAAACATCACGCCCATGTTTCGATTGAGAAACATCATGTGAAGAATATAGGTGGTGATCGCACTAAAGCGAGTGAACAAACCCAATGCTTGGAAAGCCAAAAACCCTAAAAATACGGTGTGCAAGGCAAAGATCGAAGAAACAGGCCATGAATCTGAAATGATAGAGGGGTGGTATTTAAAAAACTCCACATTTCTGTGGTGCCAATAAGGAAGAATTCCGTCGAAGCCATAAAAAAATTCAATATCAAAGCTTCTGGAAAAGTAGCAAAAGAACATCACCGAACAAAAAACAAAGCGAAAAAGGCTGAGCGCTTTTAAATCGTTATCACTTTTGCTTTCGAACCAGAAATAGTTCCAAGCATGCAGAGAACTTTGTATTGTTTGTTTCGCCCAGCTGATCATCTTGTCTCCGGACAATAATAGGTTCCAAGAACTTCAATTTTCGTATCCACAGGATCCGTCATTTTTTTCTCACCGGTTTGTACCATTTTCAGGGACGGCTGGGTGGTCACAACTCTCCAAAGTTGGATGGATAGAATCTCCCCCTCGCCTTTGCAGAGATAACGAACAAACATATTTCTGATGTTGTCATCGGTAGAAAGGAGAAACTTGCTCAAGCTCATTCTTCTATTCTGGCGATCACGAAAAAAGTAAGGGCTGTTTTCCTCTGGAAATCGTCCATTCACCGGCGGAAGGTTTTTTCTCTCAATTACATAGTCGATATACATGGGGGGCGAAATAGGTTCCGGTGCGAAGAATCCCCAGCTGTGTCCTAGTCCGAAGGTTTTCATATACGGATGATAAACAGAGGAAAGGGCTTGAGTTAGATAGGAGCTTTGGTTGGGAGTGATTAATACTCCAACCAAATGAAAGATTAAGAAAATACTCAAGACAAGCCGGATCCATGGCTTCGAAATCGACATAAAAAAATTATAGAGAAGAAATGAAAATCTTTCACTTCTTTTTCAGAAGGATCTCCGAGACAAATCGGCTCAGCTCTTTGCGAAGAATTTTCCCACTTTCTGATCGGGGAATCTTTTCTACCGGTAAAATATGTTTGGGAATTAGGCGCTGGTCTAGTTTCGTGCTCAAATGTTGGCGGATTTCGGAAACCAGGTGGTCTGGTCCGGAATATGCCAACACAATAACCTCTCCCCAATAGGAATCGGGAACACCACATACGGCACAATCAAAGTCTTCAATAGGCACAATGGATCGATCAATCCCAGAAAAGTCCCGCATTTGCATTTCAATTTCCTGTGGAAAAACCTTAACTCCGCCAGACTGAATTCTTTCAATCTTTCTTCCCGAAACAGAAATTGTTCCATTCTCGAGCAGCCCAATGTCTCCTGTGGGAAAAAAGTCCGCTTCTAGTGGTAGGGGTTGAAGCGTGCCCCGTTCAAAATATCCTAGGGCAAGTGTGTTGGACTTTACTAGCAATTCAGAGTCGTTGCCGAGGGCGAACTCTGCATTACCCATTGGACAAAGGGGCGACCATGGGGTGGAAGAAGTGGCGATCTGAGAGGCCGTTTCGGTCATTCCATACGTCAAATAGATGGGTAGGTCTTTGGCCTTCGCTTCTAATTGAGGGGTAATGGCGGCGCCTCCCACTAGTATGGTTTTGATGGAACCAACCGACCCTGTGGTTGTGAGTAGTTTTTCTAGTTGAGTGGGAACCATAGAAATTCCACTAACTCGAGTTACTGAAAACCAAGGAATCCAGTCTTGCGCCTTATTAGAGGAAATAACGATAGGAAGATCTAAAAAATACGATCGCGATAAAATGCTGAATCCGCCGATGTGGAAGGCAGGTATGGAAAGGATCCATGGTTGATCGGGAAATCTTTGGTGATGAGCCTCAGCGCTGTTTTTTAGTTGTCGACCAGAGAGCGCTACTCCTTTGGGGTTTCCTGTGGAACCAGAAGTGAAAATAACAACCCAAGGTTGATCAAGAGATTTGGAAAAGTGTGCTGCGGGCGAACCAGCTCTTTTTAGATCCAATGGCGAAATCCATTTGTCTGCAGGAAGTTGCTCTTGAATGCGCTTTACTGCGGCGGTTGGTAAGTGCGAAGAAATTGGAACTACGGTCACCGGACTTTTGAAAGAAGCAAAGATCCATTCGGCTAGTTCTTGATTAGATTCACTTCGGATGATGACAAATTCTTTGCCAGCTTGGTGTGCGCCCCATAAAAGCGATATTTTCTCTTCCAGTGAAATGCTTTTTTCTTCCCCTGTTGGCAAGAGAACCTTCATAGCATCTCTTTCCATGAGAGCGAAGCCAGCCAAAGCGCTTCTTGAGGATTGATTTTGGGAATCTCTGAATAAAAAGAAAAATCTCCCATAAAGTTTTGGTCAAACAAGTCGCCGGTATTCAAACCACTATCGAATCTTGCATTCAGCTCCGACAAAAAAGAGAGAAGATTTCTTTTTCCCACCTCTGTTTCTAGACAAGAAGTAAACACAACTTCAAGGGAGGTGGCTTGGCAAAATTTTTTCACGTCTTCGAGGCTTCCTAAAGTCATGGGTTTTGCAATTAAAACAGAGACAGGAAGAGCTGATAAGCGATCCTTCTCTTTAAAAAAGCTTTCATCCATGGCTAATGGAACGGGAATTTCACGAAGTATCTTTTGATTCCAGTCTGCGAGGGGTTCTTCAATGTAATCGATTAGATTGGGGCGCAGATCTGGGAAAATTTTTAGAAAGTGTTTCCAGTGACTTTCTTGCAATGAACCGTTAGCGTCTAAACGAAACTTGTTTCTTCCACCGGAAATGTTTTTTAGAAACTCTAGGATCAGGGAAAGGTTTTCTGGGTAGATCTTTATCTTAAAGGTTTGATAGCCCTCTTGGGCTAAGAGCTCATATTCTTCAAAGAGCTCACCGAGCTCAGAACTTTTTAAAAGTGCATTCGATCGTATCCCACTAAAAGGTGCTTGATTTTGTATGCGATCCGAAGCAAATCGGATAGAGGCGAAATCACTCTCGCCATCGAGAAATCCACTGGCGCTCTCTTTTGTAAGATAAGCCTCAACGTCTTTCAGTGATTCTCGCGAATGGCCAAGGAGTGGAGCCGCTTCTGAATAGAAATTTTGTCCATCTTTGTTGAGTCGAAAAATGAATCCTTCTCGATGGAAAATCTCACTGTTTCCATATCGAAAGGCTTGTCGAAACTTGCGTTTGTATTTTGCGAAAAATACCTTCAAGAAATCACCAAACTAAGAACTACCAGGGTGCCGAAGGCCAGTTGGTGGAGAGCAACTTTGCCAAGGAGAGCATTAAATACCTTTCGATCGGTGATTTGAAACACTTGATAGCTGTTGAGAAGAGCGAAAGGAAAAGAACAAAAAGGAATCCAGCCAAGGGATAAGGTTGAAACGAAGGGAATCCAGGCAAAATAGGGAAGAAGTTGAAGAAGGGAAACGTAATAGCGAGAGCCTTTATCTCCCATGCGAACAGCCAAGGTTTTTTTCCCAATTTTTTCGTCGGTAGGAATGTCTCGAAGATTATTCACCGCAATCAACGACATTCCGTGAAAGCCAATGGCAAGTGCCAAAAGTAGGGAATCGTTCGTGAGGGATTGTGTGTGAGAAAAGAATGTTCCCATCACCGCGGCAAATCCGAAAAATACGAGCACGAAGACGTCGCCAAGGCCCAAATAGGCCAATGGAAAGGGACCGGCGGTATAAGCGGCGGCAAAAAGAATCGATACCAAACCAAGAATCAAAATTCCTAGCCCCGCCTTAGCCACCAAAATCATTCCTAAGAGGAAAGAAAAGAGAAAGCAAATTCCTGCGCCCACGTAGAGAGACTTTGGACTTAGAAGACCCGATGCTGCCATTCTGGCAGGACCAAGCCGTTCCTCGGTATCCGCGCCCTTTTCAAAATCGGCTCCATCGTTCACGTAATTGGAACCAATTTGAAGAAAAAGTGCGCCCAGCAACGCGGCCCAGAAAACTAAGGGTTGAAACTTTCCCACGCGAAAAGCCAGGGCCGAACCAATGGCCACCGGAACAATTCCAGCCACAAGCGTCTTGGGGCGAGCTGCAAGAATCCAGGGGCTCATAGGTTATGGAACGCGGGGAAACTTTTTAAAATTAGGCTTTCGTTTTTCCACATAGGCTCTTTTGCCTTCTTGGGCTTCTTCGCTCATGTAGTAAAGCAAAGTTGCATTGCCGGCGAGCTCTTGCACGCCCGCCTGGCCGTCTAAGCCAGCATTGAAGGCAGACTTCAAGCAGCGCAACGCTAAAGGACTCATGTTCAACATTTCTCGACACCAAGAAACCGTTTCTTGTTCTAGGTTCTCAAGAGGAACCACCGTATTTACCAGACCCATCTGTAGGGCTTGTTGGGCATCGTATTGTCTGCACAAATACCAAATTTCTCGAGCGCGCTTTTGTCCAATGATGCTTGCCAAGTAACTCGCACCAAATCCACCGTCGAAGCTACCTACTTTGGGTCCGGTTTGTCCGAATCTGGCATTGTCTGCTGCGATGCTAAGATCACAAACCACGTGAAGCACGTGGCCCCCGCCAATGGCGTAACCGGCAACCATGGCCACTACAGGCTTAGGAATGCTTCTAATTTGTTTTTGAACATCCAAAATATTTAAACGTGGCACTCCATCGTTGCCAACGTAACCTTTATCTCCTCGAACTCGTTGGTCTCCGCCGGAACAGAAGGCATCGGGTCCGGCGCCGGTTAAAATAATTACGCCTACGCCAGAATCTTCGCGGGCGTCATTGAAACACTTAATTAATTCATTCACTGTTTGTGGCCGAAAGGCGTTTCTGCTTTCTGGACGGTTAATGGTGATTTTTGCAATGCCTTCCTCAGACTTTTCATAAATCACGTCTTGAAGATCTAGGGCTTTTGTCCATCGAATGTCGGCAGGTAGAATTTTTCGATCCGTATTTTTTCCCATGGCTTACTCTTTTCTTCAGTGGTTTCGTAAGAATAATTCAACTTCTTCTACCAAGAATTGGGGCGCTTCCAATGGCAAAATATGCCCCGCTTGAGGCGCTACTTTCGTTGCCAGATCCAGGGCGACCAATTCGTTGGATAAATCCTTGTATTTCTTATCTTTCTCTCCTGCCAGATACAAGATGGGAATGCCCAGAGAGGCAAGATTTTTCAGGTTTTGCAGCAGGCTGGAATGCATGCCTTGGCCGAGTTTCCGCAATTGGTGGGCCACGGAGGCTGGATCGAGTCGTTTGCGACGAGAGAGCCACTGCTCACGAACTTCTTCGGGAAGACCAAAAAACGCGGAAAAAACCGGTTGTTGGTACCATTTTTCCCAGAATTCCTCGGGGTTTTTTTCCGCTAATTTTGCCCAGGATTCATCGCTGGATTGTCTTTCTTCCCTCCATTGTTGGTCAGAACTTCCAAATCCAGTGGATATAAGAATTAAGGCCCGAATTTTTTCTTTTGGTAGTTGCGCTGCTGCGGCAAGGGCTAGGCGGCCACCCATGGAATAGCCCCAAATAACGGCGGGTTCAGGCAGTTTCTGTAGTTCTTTGGCAATTTCTAAGGAACAATCTTCGAAAGAACCGGAAGACTTTTGCGACCACAAAACCTTTTTTCCATTGGGGTTAACTTTTTCCCAATCGTCAATGGAGCCACCCAGTCCATGTATCATGAAGTGAATCATGGATCTTTTATACCAACTTTCGAATGCGTTGATTGGCGTTGCTGTCGATTTGAACTTCAATCACTCGAACGCCAGCGGCGGAAGGTATAGAGAATTCTTTCCAGTCATTCAAATCAGTGATTCTTGTAAATGAAAGCTGAAAGCTTTTGGCAACGGCCGAAACATCAAAACTTTTGGGAGTGGTAAACCAATCCGCTTCTCCTGGGGCCTTTGCTGTGGGCACTACTCGAAAAATTTCTCCACCGCCATTATTGAGAACCCAAAGGTTTAGGTTGAGCTCAGATCGAAATTCGCTGAGGAAAGAAAAGGAAGATAGGTCATGAAGCGTGGAAAGATCGCCCAAAATTACGTTGGTTGGCTCTTTGTTTCCCATCGCTACTCCAACGGCCGATGCAATTAATCCATCAATACCACTGAGACCACGATTGGAAAAAGTTTGAAGAGAATTTCCACCCGCACCAGCTTGAAAGAAAGACTGGAAGTCTCGAATGGGCATACTGTTTCCCAAGAAGAGGTTTCCACCATTTACTTTCTTTCCAAGGTAAAAGTGAAAATGAGGTTCAGATAAGGCGGTTTCTTTTTCGATCAGAGACTGAAGCTTTGAGAGGTTGTTCTTTAAAAGTGCGGTGATTTCTTGAATCCAAGGATTCAAAGAAAAATGAGCAGGTGTTTTTGTCAGTGAAGAAATCCAAGCGTGTTTCCCGCCCTGCAAAACGATGGAAGGAAATAGACTCGGTTCTCTGGCTTCGCCCCAAGTTTCAAAAAGTAGGATCGGAGCCGGTGATTTAGAATAAAGCTTCGCAAAAGATTTTCCGGTTAATGGCGCACCAATTCGAATGTAAAGATCAGGAGCAGTCAGTTCACCTTTGGCCATAGATTCTAAAACCGTATCGATTTCATAAAAGAGTCGAGCATTGGCGGATGTTTTAATGGCGCCACAACTTTTTTCCGCAAGAATTGGGCAGCCAGATTTTTCTGAAAACTCTAAAAGTAGATTTAGCTCTTCTAAATCTACGGAGTCGGGCCCTAAAAGAATAATGGGACGTTCTGATGATTTTAAAACAGCCTCCACCGCCTCCCACTGCTCTCTTGATGGACCTGTGGAGGAGGGAAGAATTTTCCAGCGATGAGAGGTAGGGGGAGGAATTTCGGGTATCTCACCGGAAATCAAAAAAGGTTCCCGAAAGCGAATATTCACATGCACGGGTCCAGGCTTCGGGGATCGGCTGTGGGCAACCGCTTGTTCCACCAAATAACCAGCATGAGATTCAAACGGCCCATCTTCAGTGGGGCAAGGAATTTCCCCAAAGAATCTCACATGCTCAGAGAAGAAATGCGTTTGATCAAACACTTGATTGGCTCCAGTGCCCACCAGTTCCCTTGGCCTATCGGCCGTAAGAACGAGAAGCGGACAATGTGAAGAACTAGCCTCTAAGACCGCAGGAAAATAATTGGCCACAGCAGTTCCAGAAGTGCACAAAACGGCGGCGGCGGCACCAGCCTTATTTAGGCCAAGGGCAAGAAAGGCTGCCCCTCTTTCATCAATGGCGGAAAGGGTTCGAACTGCTTTTTCGTTTCTGGCGGCCAGAATCAGAGGAGAGTTTCTATATCCTGGCGAATAAATCAGGTGGCCAATCCCAGCAGATACCAATTGTTGAATGATCGCGTTGGCCAACCGATACGATAAAACATCATTCTGCATTTTGTAGCTCCAAAATATTTTTCAAAAACTGCATCTTCTTTTCCGTTTCTTGCCATTCTTTTTCTGGAGTGGAGCTTTCAACGTATCCGGCGCCAGCGAAGAAAGATAGGCTTCCCTTATGGTAGAGGGCAGATCGAATTGCCACCACCACGAAATTGGTTTCTCCAATCTGAAAGTTCATGGGGCTTGCAAATAGACCCCGCGTCCACGGTTCATTTTCTGACAAAAATTCAAGGCTCGATTTTTGTGGATATCCGCCCACTGCCGGAGTGGGATGAAGGGCATTCACTAGTTCTGTGGCAGGCGCCGAAGCGCTTTGAAATCGAAGGGGAGTATATAAATGAAGAAGCCCCTTCAATTCTAAGAGACTGCAGGCGGGCTTTTCAGAAATAGATATTCCTAGAGAAGCTAAAATTTCGAGCACACCCGATACCACCGCCTGATGTTCTCTTTGCTCTTTGTCGTCAGATAGAAAACGTAATCGATCATTTTCATTGGGTGGATTTTTGGGATCAAAGGTTAGGGTTCCAGCAATGCAGGGTATGAAAAACTCATCCTTCTTTTTCCGGAGCAGTAATTCTGGTGAAGCTCCAAAAAACAACTTTTCTTCCCACCAAAGAAAAAATCGGTAGGTTTTTTCATCTTTCTTGGAAAAGAGATTGATTAGGATGGATAAAGGATCTTCTTCGGTGAGCGCCCATTGCTCCGATCTGCTTGGAACTATTTTTGAAAATGTTTTTTTTTGGATACCTGCTTCAATTTTTTTACAGAATTCTTTCCAGATTTCTTGGTCGGGTCGGAGATTCGTTTTTTTTCCAAATATCGGACCTACGCCTTCGTAACTAGTATTCCATGGAAAACTGGTGCTTTTTTCTAACGACAGAGAGGCGTTATCCGGAAAATCGGGAGAAGGGTTTGTTGGGAAAAACTGTCTTATGTGTAGTTTAAGTTCACGTCCATCAGGAGCTGTTTTGCCGTTTATTGAATTGCCCCAGCTTATGTAGAGCCGATCTTCAGGAATGGCTAATCCGAAGGCAAAACGAGAATTCAGACATTCTTGAAGGGCCTCATTGAAATTCATTAAGTAAAGTTTGGGGGCGACTCGCCCTCTCCTAAAGTTAAAACTTCTACTCCATCAGCAGTAACCAAAACGGTATGTTCGAATTGGGCAGAAAGAGATCCGTCCACAGTTCGCACAGTCCAGCCATCGGCCTCTAGGCGAGTTTGTGGTCCACCCATATTGATCATGGGTTCGATGGTGAAGGTCATGCCGGGCTTCAAAATCACACCGGTTTTCGGTTTTCCTACATGCATAACCACGGGGTCTTCATGAAAATTTCTGCCAATCCCGTGGCCACAATATTCCACCACTACGGAATAGCCTCGGCTCTTCACTAGGGTTTCAATGGCGTGACCGATATCTCCAAGCGTATTACCCGGACGTACTTGTCGAATACCCGCCCACATCGATTCTCTGGCGGTTTCAATAAATGTTTTCACCTTTTCGGGAATCTCACCCACCACAAAGGTGGCATTGGTGTCGCCATGGTATCCATCAAGAATGGGAGTTACGTCTAGATTCACAATATCGCCCTTCTGAAAGGGTCGATCGTTGGGGATTCCATGACAAACCACATCGTTCACCGAAACGCATAAGGTGGAAGGATACCCCTTATAGTTAAGCGTGGCAGGAATGGCATTATGACGAAGCGTCCATTCTTTACAAGCGGCATCCAGAAGCTTGGGGGTATTTCCCTCAACTACAAGCTTGCCCATTTCTTTTAGGCAAAGGGCAGCCAGCTTCCCTACTTTTCGCATTAATTCAATTTCTCTATCCGATTTGATGGTGATCATTGGGTCCTCAATTTCAATAAAGATTCGAAAAGATCCTCGGGCATTTCCACGGGTCTACCCTTTTCATTTACACAACAGTGAAAGGTTTGTGCGGTAACAAGGGGAGACCCTTCAATGCCTACGTCTGTCATTCGCGAAAGGAAGTCTTGGTTCTCTACTTTGAAAAGTTTATAACGAAAATTCATTCTGATGCGAGTGAGTTCTGAAATGGCAGATTCCACCACAATTACATCGTCGAAGTTTAAGGGTCTTTTGTACTGAATCTGCATTTCCGTCAAAGGAAAGTGAAAACCTCGCTCGACAATTTTGGAATATCCCAAATCTACCAAACGAAGAAACTCCACCCTACCGCGTTCAAAATATTTGGCGTGGTTCGAGTGATGAACAATTCCCATGGCATCTGTTTCTGAAAACGGAATGCGATAAGAGAGTTGGCAAATGTTCTTCATATCCCCTCCGTGATGCTAGGGTGGGTTCGAACAAACGATGGCCTATTTTTATGATGATCCAAAAAGTTTTTTAGATTTGGGTAGGGGTCAAGGGTATCTACCATTTCTCGAAACAGCGCCCATTCCAAGAAGCAAAATAAATTCAGCTCTAGAAGGCTTAAGGTTTGTTTTGGACCGTAAAAGAATTTGTTTCCCAAATCCACGTCTAGCCAGCGAAGGGATGAGCGAAGGGCCGCACGCTCTTGCTGGAAAAATGGATACTCGTTGGAAATTCCATTTCTTTGTCCGCGAATGATTTTCACGCCAGAATCCATTCCACCATTCATAATGGCAAGCCGCTGTTTGTGTTCAACGATATCGCCTTCCGGATAAATGGACATTTCTCCATGTCCGTATTTTTCTAGTAAGTATTCGCAAATAAGATCAGACTCCACTAGTTTGCGTGTGCCATCTTCTAAGATGGGCAATTGGTGAAGTGGATTGTTTGCAAAATGTTCCTCTCCCACCGCCATTAGGTTCGTCAAAATAGAAAATTCATAGGGAATGCGGAGTTCCTGAAGCACGATTCGCACTTTTCGGGTAAAATGTGAGGGGTAGGTTCCATAAACTTTCATGCTGCCTTTATAGTATAAATTATGAGCTTAGACCACGACCTAGAAGCCGCAAAAAACGTCATTCTTTCCCATGGGGTAGTGGCTCTGCCCACGGAAACTGTGTATGGCTTGGCTGCCTCTATTCATAGCGAAGAGGGCATAAAAAAGATCTTTGCCATCAAAGAGCGCCCCTTTTTTGACCCTCTCATTGTCCATATTAGTGAAAGGGCTCAGCTTAGCCTGGTTGTGGCCAAGGTTTCCCCCTTAGCGGACTTTCTGATGAAGAAGTTTTGGCCCGGTCCTTTGACCCTGATTCTGCCAAAACACCCAGGATTGAACCCCCTGATAACCTCTGGCTTAGAAACTGTGGGGGTGAGAATGCCCGCCCACCCAGTGGCTCGAGCGCTTATTGACCTTTGCAAAGTGCCGTTGGCGGCTCCAAGTGCCAATAAATTTGGAAAAACGAGCCCCACAAAGGCAGAACACGTGGCAAAGGGCTTCGAAAAAGAGCAAATAATGATTCTTGATGGAGGACAATCTGAGGTTGGCTTGGAGTCCACAGTTTTGGAAGCATTGGAAGAAAATGGAAAAGCGGTTTTGACCATCTTTCGGCCAGGCGCCATTACGGAAGATGCCTTGCTGTTGGCGATTAAAGAACGCGGAATGGAGGCCGAAATTCGACGAAAGTCGAGCCTAGCTAGTCCAGGAAATATAGAACATCACTATATGCCTAATATTCCTCTGGTGATTGTAAATCAGGAAGAGTCTCAACTCAGACAACAAAAGCGAGATGAAATCTGTAAAGAGTTTGAGTTAGATAGAAACGTAAGGGGGGCAGAACTAAAGTTAGACCAAAGTCCGAAGTTGGCCGCGCGCTCCCTATATGCACGCATGCGTGAATGTTCCGATAGTGGCGCTTCGTTTATTTACGTGCTTCGAAAAAAAGAACAAACCGGCGGGCTGTGGGATGCCATTTGGGATCGATTGCAGCGGGCCTCTAGTCGTATCTATTAAAAAATCACCGAAAAATTTTTAGCTACTGGCGGAAGCATAAAATTTTAAAGAATACTTCCAGAATCGATTCGTCATCCAAAGACAAGTGAGTGTAACCAACACAGACGCCAACGCCATGGCTGGATTTGCTAAACCCAAAACCAATCGAGAAGGAACACTGCCAATGAAGCCCACGGGTATTAAGGTGAGAAGCAAATACTTCAATGGCGCGGAATAAATATTGTCCGGGCGCATTCCCAATTTGTATAGGTGATACCAAAGATATTGCAGATTATCGGCCTTGGTGAAAATAACGGCCGAAGCTGAAAATAAAAATCGAAGAGAATAGAAAATCAAAACGCCGCAAGGCACAGTAACAATGAGCCACAAAAGTCGGAGCCACTGAAAACCTTCGTATTGATAAATGGCCCAGCTCAACCAAGCGATCGCCATAATTAAATTTCCAAGGTGCGCCGTGGAGACGCGATAGAGACTAATCATAAACTGAGAGTTTATGGGCTTGGTGAGCAGAAGATCTAGGCTGCCCTTGCGAACAGACTCAGAAAAACTATCAAGATTGCTGCTGAAGATCACCATGTACAACGCATCCACCGTAAATAGAACGCCCAAGAATATTCTCATTTGGGCGCGATCCCAGGATCCAATCTGATCGGTGAAATTAAAAAGCATTTCAAAACTTAAGATTTGAGCGGCATACCAAAAAATATCGGTAATAATTTTTGTGGTGAAGTTGGCTCGAAATTCCAGATCGGCGGAGAGGCTGGCGCGGAAGAAGGCTAGGTATAAAGTAAAATACTTTTTCACTTAAGCCCCCGTCCCCACATAAGAACGCAGTCCCGACTTCCACATCCAGCTAGCTAGAATTCCTAAGACTGCAATTCCCAAAAATGTACTTAAGAATCCCTGAAGTAAAATTTCCTCTCCCACCCGACCCGTCACATATCCCACGGGTGTATAAACAGCGTTGGCAAAAGGTAGAGCAATCATGATTTCTTTCCAGGGCTCAGGAAATAGATCTAAGGGAAAAAGTTCTCCAGTAAAAATCCAAAGAGCTAAATTTTTGGCTACGGTAAAGCTCCAAACTTTGTTGAGACGAAAAGCCAAACAAGCCACGCAAAAACTCATGAGGTGAACAAAAATCAAATAGAATAGAATAATGGCTAACATTCCGGGGATTCTTGTCCAAATTAAGGGAAGCTGAAATATCGCAGCGGCGGCCACTGGAAATAAAAACGAAAAGAAGGCCGTGGCGCATTTATAGCCCAAGAATTGGCTAAAATAGGTTTCAAAAAAGGAAACGGGACGTACAAGCATTCCATTGATTTGTCCCGATTCGATGGCTTCGATCATGTGAAATTCGTACATCCAATTCGAGGTAACTCGCCCCACAAAGGATGCCCACAGAACGTAAGCTAAATAGCTTTCTTTTGGGAAACCGGCAATAGTATCGGAACCAACGCTGGAAAAAATCGCAATCCAAAGAAGAATTTCAATAAAGGTTGCGAGGGCGGGCTGAGCCACCGCATCCGCGAAGAAATTTAGACGATATTCTAAATTACTAATTACGGCGAGACGGAAGAACGCTAGATTCCGTCTCCATAAATTTACGAATGATCTCTTCAAAGTCAGCTTCCTCTATTTTGAGTTCTTGAACATTGCCCGTTTGAGTGATTCTTCTCACAAAGTCCGGTAATTCTTTTTGGGTGGCTGGAATGTGATACTCAATTTCTCCAGCCTTTAGTTCTAGAGCATCCTTCAGCTTAATGGACTCCTTGAGCTCAGATTCAAAACGAACGGAAATCTTTTGAGCGCGCTCCGACTTTTCTGTGAATGCCTTGACGGTTCCATCGTATACAAAGGAACCCTTTGAAATCAGCAATAATCGATCAGCTAACTTGGCGATATCGTCCATATAGTGACTGGTAAGAATCACAGTGGGATTTCGTTCTTTCACGTAGGCTGCCAAAAATGTTCGAATGGAAGTTTGGGCCACAACATCGAGACCAATGGTTGGTTCGTCTAAAAAAAGAATCTCTGGGTCGTGCAATAGGCTACCGATGATCTCCATTTTCATTCGCTCGCCTAAGCTCAAGCGACGTAGCTGGATATTTAAAACATGCTTGCAATCCAAAATCTCTGCAAGTTCCTGAACTCTCTTCTGGGTTTTGCTTAAATCCAGATCATAGATTCTAGCCAAAAGAAGAAAAGAGTCTGCCGCCGGAATATCCCACCAAAGCTGATTCTTTTGTCCCAAGAGAATGCTGATTCTTCGCAAAAACGCGCTTTCTCTTTCCCAGGGGGAAAAACCTAAAACCTTTGCCTCTCCACCACTTGGAAAAATCAGTCCGGAAAGAATTTTTAATAGAGTCGTCTTCCCTGCTCCATTGGCTCCAACAAGGCCCACAATTTGGCCTCGATAGATTTCTAAATTGGTAGGATGAAGTGCAACCTTTGAAATATACTTCCGTTGCCAAATGCCTTTAATGGAATTAATCAGGCCCTCTGGCTTTTCATAGGTTTGATAGACCCGCTCTAAGGATTTTGTTTGAATGGCTATTTCTGGCATTCTTCGTTTTACCCCAAAGTTTCAGCGGTGAAAAGAATGAGCGATCGCTCTTGGAAAAATTATCAAAGAAAGTCTGGGATAGTGCTTGTTTGTTTCGTCTTCCTTGATACGCTCATGAAAAGGCTCCGGAGGGTCAAGGAATGGACTACTCAAGACGTAGGTTTTTACAAACGGCTGGTATAGTGGTGGCTGGGTCTACTTTACCACTTTGGGCGAAGGGCGGTAGCCAAGCCTCTGATTTTTTCCCCCCCATTTTTCTTCCAGATGCACTTCGCCAATCAGGATTACCCATTTTGCAAGGAGCAACGGACGAAAGTTCCACCACCATTTTATTTCTTCATCCCAAGGATAAATTCTTGGGCGTAAGAATTGTGGATGGAAAAGGAAATATTGTACCCCACAACAATATAGATTCATGGAACCCACCGGGAATGGGGTTGATTCAATCAGAAATTTTTGTTCCCGATCTTGTTCTTGGCCAAGCCTATTTTGCCGAGTTTGTGGATTCTTCTAGTAGTGTGATTGATCGACGGGAGTTTTCTGCTTTAGATAGATTCAAAAAAACTTGTCGATTCGCAGTAGCAAGCTGCATGAGAGATAGCAATAGCAACAAGTTGATCACCATGTGGGATTCATTGCAGAAAGAAAAGTGCGACATCGTGTTTCTGGTGGGGGATACTTGTTATTCCGACAATGACAATCCCTCCAAAGATGCGGCAGGATATGCACGAAGATATTCTGAATCGCGATCAAACTTCTCTTGGTTTCGACAAAAGAAACTAACCCCCACCATCGCCACCTGGGATGATCATGATTTTGGCGGGAATAACTTGGACAAAACTTTTCCTCTGGCCGATTACACAAGAACGCTCTTTCGAAAGTTCTGGGGCCAAACAGAAAACTTGGGATGGAAGCGGGCTCACGGCGTGGGAAGTGTGTTTTCTGGATTCGGTCAAAGATTCTTTCTGATGGATGATCGTTCGTTTCGTGACGGAGAAAATGTTCGGCTAGGAAGGCATTGGGGGGCAGAACAAACAGATTGGTTGATGAATGAACTCGATCGGTCGAATGAACCGGCGTGGATTCTCAATGGCAGCCAATTCTTTGGTGGATACTTAGCAAAAGAATCCATGGAAAGAGATCACGCACAAGATTTCATCGAAATTTTACAAAGACTCTCGAAAGTATCTTCTCCCGTGGCCTTTGTCTCTGGCGACGTGCACTTTTCAGAAATTATGGAAATCGAACCCGAGCGACTGGGATATAAAACCTATGAGTTCACCTCGAGCTCTATTCATAGCGTTACCTTTCCGGGCCATCAGTTCCGTGCGAAGAATCCAAGAAGATTAGTCTCTGACTGGAAACATAATTTTTTGGTATTTGATGTAAATACTGACGAAGGCTGGAAGATTCATTCCCGATGCGTTTTGGAAAATAACTCCGTGTCCTTTTCGAAATCCGTTGAGATCCAAAGGTAAAATGGATGTTTTTGAAACTGAAATCCTATATTCCCTATGTTTGGGTGGCTTTCCTATCGGTTGTCATTAGCTTAGTCCTTGCTGAGGCTTTCTTTTGGATACAGAATCCCAAATCCCTTCAGAAAAAAGCCCAATGGAACTGGCACCAAAAAGAATATAGCAAGCTCGATGAAGTCGAAGAAGGTCTATTAATTTCGCATCCCATTTTCGGGCATGTGGGAAATGGATCCTCGGTGAATAACTTTGGATTTTCCAATTCGAATGACTATCCCTGGGACAAAGATGAGAAAAAGTTTCATATTGCGCTCTTGGGCGGATCTGTTGCCGTTCAAATCTTCAATCAGCTTAAGATTGACCTGGAGAAGTCCGTTGGGGCTAAAGATTTTGAAAAGCGTTGTGGAAAAGAAATCGCTCTCCATAACCTTGCTCTTGGGGCCGGAAAACAACCTCAACAACTTTTTATTTTTCAGTACTTTTTAGACAAGATCCAGATGGCAGTGAACCTAGACGGTGTGAATGATGTTTTTTTTGATCCTGGATTTGGAATCCCCACTGACTTTCCGTCTACCACGAGTTTGTTATTTCGATTGACGGAGCCAAGGTTACATTTGGTCCAGGAATTAAGACAGATCCGAAAAAAACAGATCAAGGCACTTAAAATTTTAGATACGGCTTTAGGCAAATCTGCGATTGTTCGCATTTTTCTCGATTGGCGGATTCAGCGTTTGGAACAAATGTATTTTGTAAAAGAGAATCAACTAAGAGGGAGTTTTCCGGCCATTGAAAAAAGTCACTTTCCGGGGGGAAAAATTCGATTCAAAGAGTTAACTGAAAAATGGATCCGCTATACCCGAATGCAGTGGGAATTAGCTAAGGTCTATGGAGTCAAGCAGCTGTTTCTTTTGCAGCCTTCGGCTTACTTACAGGGATCAAAGCCCCTATCAAAGGAAGAAGAGCAAATTGCGCTTCACTCAGATATGAAAATTCGAAATGAAAGAATGGAAGCCATAGCGTTCTTGAATGAAAAGGTTGGCGCTTTTACCAAAGATCAACTGCCCCTAACGAAACTTTTTCATCTATTTCAGTCTCACCAAGAACAGGTATATTCCGATGACTGTTGCCACTTGAATGACAGAGGAATTTTTTTATTGGCAACAGCCGTGGCTGCCGAAATTGAGAAGAATCTACCGAAAAAGTGTAATTGAAGAGGCGAATTGCTCTCTTGCCTGGCTGGTCGTAAAATACTTCCATGGGAATGATTCCTATTCTTTTGTGGGTCACGATGACCTTCGCCGCCACGGAACCTGATTGGAGCCAGGGCGCCCGCGTTCCTGAAGGGGGCAGACCTAACCCCTACCTTTTGCAAGAAAATGAGCGGATCCTTGCTCAGCGAAATGGAAAGCTTCATGCCCAGATCTATCCTGTTGAGGTTTCTGGACTATTGCCACCGATTCGGCCACTAGAAAATTTCTTTTCCAAGGACGGCAGCCCACTAAAAGAGATTCTTCGAATTTTTATGGCTGGCATTATGGGCATTAAAGATCTAAATGATCTGATGGCTTGGATCGGACTTCACAAATATCCCAAGGCCAGCGACCGAGGCGTTTATTCGGTACCCTTTCCAAACAATCAAAGACCAAAACATCGAATGGGATATGGAAGAATTCCCACAGAAAATGGCTTGGCATTTTCTATTAGCTGCGCTGCCTGCCATTCTGGTCAACTCTTTGGAAAAACGGTTCTTGGTTTGACGAATCGATTTCCGCGATCAAATGAAGCTTTTTTTCAGGCAAAGACTTTTGTCCCACACATTCCTCTTTGGTTGTTTCGTCTCGAAACGGGAGCGACCAGTGGAGAAACCGAACTTTTTGCCAGAGCACAGCAAAGTTTACGAAGTATTGGAGTAAAGCGACCCGCAGTTCTTGGTTTGGACACCTCTCTTGCTCAAGTGGCAATTTCACTGGCCCACCGAGAAAAAGATGAAAGTGCGTCTTTCTCGAGGAAATACCAAAGACACCCGAGACCAGAGATGCTTTCCCATTTCGTGGCTGATTCGAAGCCCGCTGTCTGGTGGAACCTGAAATACAAAAACAGATGGCTCTCCGATGGGTCTGTGATTTCTGGCAATCCCATCTACACAAATATCCTTTGGAATGAAATTGGAAGAGGAACGGATTTAGAAGATTTAGAACAATGGCTTCGAAAAAATGACCAAGTGATTCGAGAACTAACAACAGCTGTGTTTTCTTCAGAGGCTCCAAAAATCACAGACTTTTTTCCAGCGGAAAAAATTTCATTGAAACGGGCCATGGCGGGGGAACAGGTTTTTTTGCAAAGGTGTGCGAAGTGCCATGGAGTTTACGAAAAGGCCTGGAATCTTCCAGAATACGAAAACAAAACTCTGGCAGAAAAACTAGCTACCGTGAATGTGATTTATCACGAGTCCACGCCAGTGATCGATGTGGGCACCGATCCTCAGCGTAGACTGGGAATGAAGTCGCTAGAGCAGTTAAACGACCTAAAAATTTCTCGTGAAAACGGCATTCAAGTAAAGGCACAACCTGGTTATGTGCCGCCGCCATTGGTGGGAATTTGGGCAAGGTGGCCGTATTTTCACAACAACTCCATTCCGAATCTTTGTGCCTTGCTCACCCGTGGAGATCAACGTCCGAAACGCTTCTTTATGAGAGAAGCTAAAGCTCAGGAAGATTTCGACTTTCACTGTAATGGTTATAAGGTGAAAAACATTCCCAAAGAGTGGAAGCGTCGAGAGCTCTACTTCAACACGGAAAAGGAAGGGCTCTCTAACCGAGGGCACGACGAGGGCATTTTCCTAAAGAACGGCAATGAATTACTGAGTGCTGAAGACAAGTATAACCTCCTACAGTTCTTACAAACGTTATAGGAGGTTCGAGAAAGCTTCCGTTACGAATCCTGGCTAACCCCCTAGCCATTTTCCCCCTAAGTTATTGAAATTTTTGCGCCTTTTCTAAAGAAGGCCCGTTTAATTTCCGATAAACGAGAAACGCTCTATTTAAAGGATCTACAAATGACAATCTTAACTTCTTTACTGCTTCTATTTTCCTTTGCTCACGCAGAGATCGAAGTCTCTACTTGTTGGTCTGGAACATCGATTGCTGAGCAAAATCGAAATAAGTTAGCCTGTGAAAAATCGAAGGAAAAATTTTCTTTTTGTTCCACAAACCTTTGGGATCACGGACGAGGCCTCTACGACGTTTGTGTTCTGAAATCCTCGGGCGAGAAAAGGGAGATAGCTCACTATCGTGGTTTTTCAGAGAGTGATGCCAAAAAGAACTTAGAGGCCTGCGAAAAGGCACGCCTTAACTACCAGTATTGTGAAGCGAATGGTTGGGCTCATGGAAAAGGTATTTATGATGTCGTGCTTATTGGCTTTGAAAGAGAAAAGCGCCTGGAGCCAGCTGAAGAAAAAGAAAAGCGAGAAAAGGCTGCGGAAAATATTTTGAACAAAGGTAAGAAGAAGCGACTTTTGTATCGCTCCTATTACGGCCGCTGTTACCCAGAATCCGTGGAAGGTGAGGCGTTTGGTACGGCAGTGGACGATAAGTTTTGCAGTTCCGGATTTTTGTCAGACGGAAACTATTGCTATAATATTGACCGCTATGGAGAAAGATATGGCAGCCGGACAGATGATAAAAACTGCCATGTTTCCTATGTGGTCTATTTTGATCGCTGTTATCACGCAGATAAAGATGGAAAGGTTTATGGTAGTCAGGTGGAAGACCACTTTTGTCAAGCCTATACGGAAGAGGACTCTGGCGCCGAGAGCGACAAAGGAACTAGCGTAAAGTAATTCCAGTAAATTGAGTTTTTTCAAAAAGGAGAAGTTGAAGGTGTTTTTGGGGATGAAAAAAGTCAGGTGCCCCCATTCCTTTTTTAGGTACTGCGTGCTTTTTACCTATATTTTGTTTGTTCCGTCTTTCGCTCAAGCAACTTCTACGTATTGCAAAGATCACTACTCGATTTTGGAAATTTTGTTACAAGGGCAACCCACAAAAGAACTTATTGTTGCCAGGCTTGGAAACCCAGCAGAAATCATACAAGAAATGGACGGTCAAAGGTGGATTCAGCACTTTGATGCAGGCTGGGATCACAGTCCATTTGCGAAGTATCCCGACTTCCAGCTGGCTCCTTACTTTGAAGAGCTGAAGCCCGGATACTCTTTCTTAGGACCAGACGGTGCCCGTTGGAATTTTTTGAGTATGGACGAAAAAGGGGTGGTGGTTTTCGAATCCAACAAAAAGCAAATCCGTTGGAGATCTGGTTATGAGATGGCTCATACTTACCAACTTCGATATCCTAAATTGAACCATACGGTTCGTGTTGTCATTCCCACTTTGAAAAACGGAGAACGCGATCAAAAGTCTCTAGACTGGGTTCAATATGCGCTAGCGAATCTGCCAATTGAGGGGATTCAGAATCTCGAAACGGTAAGAATAAATAATATTGCTAATAAATGGGATTCCTATTGGGGAGAAACCTATAAAAAATCGTGGATGCCAAAAATTCTAGCAAGAAAGATGTTTACGTCTGCGGCCACCGCGGGATCAAAGGAGATAGATGTTTACCCCGCTGGAAAATCTTCGGATATGGTAAATCTATTTCGTCACGAACTTGGGCACCTTCTTGCCGAAGGAAAGTACGGCTCAACAATGCCTGATCAAGTTTGGAAAGAGGCAATGAAAAAAGATGGAAAAGCTGTTTCATCCTACGCGAAAAACAGCGACGCAGAAGATTTTGCGGAAACGGTGATGTATTACCTGTTGAGTGAGGGCGGAACCCACGACTCCACAGTATTCAAACCAATGCATCAAAAGTTCGCGGCTCGATTTGCTTTGTTAGATGAATATTTCAAAGTGAATCCTGCGGAAAAACGGGCTCTAGATGATCGTTTAAGAAATATTCGAAGATTCGCTTTTGCGGGTGGCGCCGGATTGGCTTTCGGTGCGTCTTTTGGTTCCACCTATCTGATTTTTGCTCCTGAAGAATAAAAAAGGTGTGATGACTCTGCGTCACCACACCCTCTTATTTTTTCGCGAAGTTCGGACTATTTCTTCAATTCGAAACGATCCAACATCATCACTTTGTTCCAAGCGCTAACAAAGTCGTTTACGAACTTTTGTTTTCCATCGTTTGCGGCATAGATTTCCGCGATGGCTCTCAATTCAGAGTGAGATCCGAAAATGAGGTCTACTGGAGTGGCCGTCCACTTCACTTGACCGGATTTTCGATCTACGCCTTCATAGAGGCCTTCGGTTTTCGCCTTTTGCCACTTCGTGGACATATCCAACAAATTCACGAAGAAATCGTTAGAAAGTGTTCCAGGGCGGCTGGTGAATACACCGTGTTTCGTTCCGCTGGTGTTTGCATCTAGAGCTCGCATTCCACCCACAAGCACTGTCATCTCTGGCACAGTGAGATTTAGCATATTGGCTCGATCTACCAGAGCTTCGGTGGGAGAGAAATACGAATCATAACTATAGTAGTTTCTGAATGCGTCTGCCTTTGGCTCTAAGAACGAAAACGAATTTACATCGGTTTGTTCTTGAGAGGCATCGGTTCTACCAGGAGTAAACGGAACTTTTACGTTGTATCCCGCCTTTTTTGCCGCTTGTTCGATGGCCGCAACGCCGCCCAGAACCACTACGTCAGCAAAGGAAACTTTCGATCCACCTTTATTGAAAGCTTTTTGAATTTCTTCCAGCTTCGCCAAGGTTTTGGAAAGTTCTTCGGGGTTGTTCACTGCCCAGTCTTTTTGAGGAGCTAGACGAATTCTTCCGCCATTGGCTCCACCGCGCATGTCGGTGCCCCGATAAGACGAGGCAGAGGCCCAAGCAGCACGAACGAGTTCAGAGGTGCTCAAGCCAGAATCCAAAATTCGCTTCTTAAGCGTAGCAATTTCTGCTGCGCCAATGAGCTTGTGGTTCACGGCTGGCACGGGATCCTGCCAGATGAGAACTTCCTTTGGAACTTCTGCGCCGAGATAACGAACACGAGGTCCAAGATCGCGGTGAGTTAATTTGAACCAGGCTTTCGCAAACGCTAATTCAAACTCTTTGGGATTCTCTTGAAATCGTTTTGCGATTTTCGAGTAGCTTGGATCAAACTTCAGCGCCAAGTCAGTGGTAAACATGATTGGTGCATGACGTTTATTTTTATCATGAGCATCGGGAACTAGGTTTGCAGCCTCTCCACCCTTGGGAATCCACTGCGTGGCACCCGCTGGGCTTTTGGTTTTTACCCATTCAAAATTGAAAAGGTTATCCAAGTACTGAGAAGACCAACGGGTTGGTGTTACCGTCCAAGCACCTTCTAATCCGCTAGTGATAGTGTCGGCGCCGTGCCCGGTGCCACACTTATTTTTCCAACCAAAACCTTGTTCTTCAATACCAGCTGCGGCGGGTTCTGGTCCCACGCACTTTTCTGGGCTGGCCTTCCCGTGTGCTTTACCGAAGGTGTGTCCACCGGCGATCAAAGCCACAGTTTCTTCATCGTTCATGGCCATTCTGCCAAAGGTTTCACGAATATCTTTTGCAGCCAAAAGAGGATCGGGGTTTCCGTTGGGGCCTTCTGGATTCACATAGATCAAGCCCATCTGTACAGCGGCCAAAGGATTTGCAAGTTTTCGCTCACCTTTATTGCTGCCTTTGTAGCGCTCCTCTGCAGCTAACCATTTCTTTTCTGTTCCCCAGTAAACATGATCGGCTTCCCAATCATCGGTTCGTCCGCCGGCGAAACCAAAGGTTTGGAATCCCATGGACTCAAGGGCTACGTTTCCGGTGAGCACCATCAGATCGGCCCAGGAAAGTCTGTTTCCATATTTTTGTTTGATTGGCCAAAGCAAGCGACGAGCTTTGTCGAGGTTGGCGTTGTCTGGCCAGCTGTTGAGGGGCTCGAAACGTTGTTGTCCGCCACCGGCTCCACCGCGACCATCAAGGGTTCGATAGGTTCCGGCGCTATGCCAAGCCATTCGAATGAAAAATGGACCATAATGTCCCCAGTCCGCAGGCCACCACTCTTGAGAAGTTTTCATTACTTGCTCAATGTCTTTTTTCACTGCCTTCAAATCGAGCTTCTGAAATTCTTTTGCGTAGTCGAATTTCGTTCCCAATGGATCGGATTTTTCCGAGTGTTGGCGAAGGGGGGAAAGGTCTAACCGTTCTGGCCACCAAAATTGATTGTTAGGAGAAGACATTTCTCCTGGCTTTTCAGAGCCACTGGGTTTTTTTGCATTTGCCACTGGCGCTACCACGAGAGCTAACGCCAAAAGGCTTAGGCTTTTTATGAACATATAGAATCTCCTATTAGTGTGTAGACAAAAATAAACTCAACCTTTTTTCTTTCAGACGAAATTAGAGTCTTCAAAGAAAAAGAAAATTAAGGCTTCTTGATTATTTTCGACAAAAAAATAGTATCAGTAAAAGCGATAAAATCTATTAAATGATAGAGCGTCTCTATGGCGCGGGGTGCAGGGACTTGAAAAGTTTCGTTTGGGGTAAAATTATGAAGGAAAAGTTGAGTCGAAAATCGCGTAGACTTTGTATCCGCCCGCTTGCTTATGAGGATTTTCTTTCCTGGAAGGCATGGAGCACAGAAATGGGGCCACAGAAAAACATTTGGGACCGAAAAAATAAGGGATTAGAGGAAGTCACACGGAAACACTTTGTTGGTCTTTTGAAGAGTCAAAAAAAACTTCGTACAGAGGACCGCTTCTATGATTTGGGAGTTTTTGAAAAGAAAACCGGAGAGTTAGTTGGATTTGTCTCCATTATGGACGTGATCCGAGGTCCCGCACAGTCAGCATTTTTAGGCTATTCCTTGGGAAATCGGTATTGGGGACGAGGATACGGAAAGGAAGCTGTTCTTGCGGCGATCGATATTGGATTTCGAGATCTACGCTTACATCGATTGGAGGCCGGAATTGAACCAACAAATAAAAGGTCTATCTTTTTGGCCAGATCCATTGGTCTCAGAAAAGAGGGACTAAAGAAGCGTGCTGTTTTTTTGCGAGGAAAATGGAACGACTTAGTGATGTATAGCGCCACCTCGGAGGAGTTTGGGATTCCTTGGAAAGGAAAGTTTCAACTAAGGCCACGTTAGGTTCTACACGGAATCTTAAAGGCGGCCACCCAAGCTCAAATGTCTGATTCTTTTGGTTTTCTTTAGAGCTAATTGTAAAAGACCGAAAAGAGAAAGTGAGAAACTGTGTATTTCTTTTTATCATTTGTTTTTTCGCCGCTTTGATTCCTAATTCCCGGGCATCAGGGTTTACCTATTCTCAGTTGAAAATTTTGATCGAAGAGAAAGAAATTCAAAGTCTCGATCAACTGCTTACATACCTTCCAGAATCTTTACGGAAGAATTTCGTTCTCATGCACAAGAGCCAAAGTGTGCAAGAAGCAACTCCACTTCAACCGAGGGTGCTGCTATTTACAGAAGATGGAAGCATGGGTCTGGCCTTTTCAACCAGTGATCCGAATATGGTGGAAATTTTAGAACTGAATCCCAAGACCAATAAAATGGAGCCGCACGTAATTCTTTTTGACGAGGCTTCGAACAATAAGGTCAAGGTGGTGGACGATCCATTGAGTTACTTTCCTAAGTCGCACCCCAATCATTGCACCCGCTGCCATTCCGAAAAAATGCATTTTAATTGGGACACCTATCCTCGTTGGCCTGGTGCTTATGGAGTTAACAATAAAAATTTAAATCTTTTTTCAAAAGAGAAGACGAGTCTAAAAGAGCTGCAACGAACAATTGATGATAAAAGCCCTTTGCGACATCTTCCAGGATCTAAAAGTATTACGTTGCTCACCTTGGGGCTAAGAAACAACTCGATTACCAATCGATTAAGCGAAACCAATGCTAAAAGAATCGTCGAGCTTCTTAAAGAAAGCCCACAGTTTCCTAAATATCGAGCAGCGATTTTTGCCGCTCTCTTAAATGAATCTAGTTTTACTCAATTCTTGTCTGAAAAGGATAAAGAAGCCTTTCTGAAAGAATACGAAGAATTGAAAGCCGATACTCAAAAGCGTTTGAAAGATTATGAAAAAACTCTAGATGCTAGGCAGAAATCTTCGGGTTTTGGATCGAGCTTTTTTCAAAAAATAGAACATGGTCAACAATATGATCACCATGAAATAGAGCGAACGGCAAAAATGCGCTTTTTGGCCGACCGAATGGGAATTTCCTCCGCTGACTGGGGCATGACACGTATACCGGGCACCTATGCAACGCAGACGGGTATGTTTGGACTTTTTACTGATATGCTAACTCCATATGTGGAGGTTCTCCGTGAAACAGATCCCGAGTTGTTGGCTGGAAGGGAATTAAAAGCTTCGTATATTGGGGGGTATAAAAATCGAGGATCATGGAGATCGCTAGCCAACGAAATCCAAACAAAGGTTTGGAAAGAGACGGGCGAAGTGCCAGTGGTAACTTGCCAAACATTTTTCTCGAGATTTTTTCAGTGAGATTACTCGGCTGCGCCTCGTTCCCATCCTAGGTCGAACTCGGGGCGATTTCGTCCACACCACCCCCGTCTGTCCATAATAAAAAAGCCAACGCTCCATCCGTCGCGTCAGCTTTTTTATTTTGGCGGAGAGAGTGAGATTCGAACTCACGAGCCGCTTGCGCGACTGCCGGTTTTCAAGACCGGTGCTTTCGGCCACTCAGCCATCTCTCCGGATCGATCAGAAACTGATTAGGTTTTAACCGGACTTATGCGGTCAAATCCAGTGTATTTTTGCAAAGCTTTCGGGATCAAGACAGAACCATCTTCTTGTTGGTAGTTTTCCAGTATGGCCACCAGCGTTCTGCCCACCGCCAAACCCGAACCGTTCAAAGTGTGCACATAACGGGGTTTTCCACCGTCTTTGCCTTTAAATTTAATTCCGGCCCTTCTTGCTTGAAAATCCACAAAATTCGAACAACTCGAGATCTCCCGGTAGGTGTTCTGGGCGGGCAGCCAAACTTCCAAATCGTAGGTTTTTGCCGAACCAAAACCCATGTCTCCGGAACAAAGTAGCATTCTTCGATAAGGTAGTTCCAAAAGGTCTAAAACCTTTTCCGCGTGGCTCGTTAGCTTTTCGTGCATTTCAAAGGAATGGTCAGGGTGGCTAAAGATTACGAGTTCAACCTTATCAAATTGGTGCTGACGAATGAGTCCACGAGTATCGCGGCCGTAAGATCCAGCCTCCGAGCGAAAGCAGGGAGTATAGGCAGTGAAAAATTGTGGCAGCTTCGATTCCTCAAGAATTTCTTCTCGATAGAAATTGGTAACCGGAACTTCCGCCGTGGGAATCAAAAACAAATCAAAGCCTTCAATCTTAAACAGATCTTCCCGAAACTTTGGTAGCTGGGTGGTGCCAACCATGGCTTTGCTGTTGCAGAGAAACGGAGGAACCATTTCGGTGTATCCATGTTGTTCCGTGTGCAGATCCAACATGAACTGAATTAAGGCTCGCTCTAACTTGGCGCCCTTTCCTATAAGAGCGGAAAAGCGGGTGCTCGCCATTCGGGTGGCTCGATCAAAATCTAAGATTCCAAGTTGAATGCCTAAATCGTGGTGATCTTTTGGAGAAAAGGAAAACTTTTTCGGTTCCCCTCTCTTATGAACTTCTTTGTTTGATTTTTCGTCTCCACCAACGGGAACACTTTCATCGAAGCAGTTTGGAATCGTCAAAAGATCGGCCTCTACAGAGGCTTGAATCTCCTGCAGTTCCTTTTCAGAGGCCTCCATTTCTTGGCCAATTTTGGTGGATTCCGCCATCAGTGGAGCAATGTCCTCTCCAGCTTTTTTCTTCATGGGGATATCTTTGGAAATCTGGTTCTTTCGAGCCCGAGCCGCTTCTACTTTTTGAATGAGGTCCCGTCTCTTTTTATCAGCACCAAGAATTCTTTCTAGCGCATCGGTGGGGAACTGATTCCTGCCCTCGAGTTTTTTGCGAACAAGTCCTTCATTTTCAATGATCCAACGTAAATCCAACATAAAGATTCCTTATTTTCCTAACTCTTTTAACTTTTCGTCTGCGTAAGAAATGTCTGCTGGAGCCCTTGAAAGTCCTCGAAAATCGGTAAAAGCCTGAATGGCCTTCGCGCGATTATTTAGCTTCTGGTAAATCAATCCCATTTGCTTGTGAGTCTCTGCCTTGAGAGGATCCAGCCGTTTCACCCGCTCAAATAACGATAGTGCATTATCATAACTTCCTTGTAGGTGATAAACCACCCCTAAACCATAAAGAGCATTGGCATTTTGTTCATTTAGACGAGCAGCCTCCGTAAACGATTTTGTGGCTGCGCGAAAATCTTTCTGAATCATAAAGATATTCCCCTTTTCCACCAATGCTTCGTCTGAGCGAGGATTAATCTGCAATTCTTCATCTAGCAACTTCATTGCGGTGGCGGCATCTCCGCCGTTCCTTGATATGAGAGCCAATTTGATGCGAATGCCCGGATAGTTTTTCGTGAGTGAAAGTACCTTATGATAGTTTTTGGCAGCAGCACCCAAGTCTCTGATGTCAAAATAGAGATCACCGGTGGCTCGAAAGCCCTCTGGATCATTGGGGGCTAATTTACAATACATCTCATAGCTGGCAAGCGCGTATCGGTAAGAGTGTCTTCTGGCATCATAATTCTCTGTTTGCCTGTCCCCTTCATCTTTGGTGAGATTTCCCAATAGTCGAAAGGCTTCCGCATATCTGGAATCAGATCGAATGGCATTTTGAAGATAGTTTTTTCCAGCGTCCTGATCTCCAGAGCGCAAATAGATAATGGCCAAGTTAGACATAATTGCTGCAGAGTTTGGTTGCGTGGCCAGTTTGTCTTTCAAAAAAGAAATGGCTCTAGACGGACTATCTAAGTGGAATCTCGTAAGAGCTACACCCAACATGGCCTTGGGGTGAAGGGGCGCGTATCGAAGAGCCATGGAGTAATAGAATTCCGCCAATTTCTGGTTCTTTTTGGCTACCTCAATGTCACCCATCTGAATATACAGATCGATATAGCGGCTACCTTTCGATAAAGCTTTTTCTAGATAAGGAAGGGCCAGTTCCTCTCGGTTTTGCTTTAGGAAAACCAGGCCGCGAAGGTATTCCACTTGATCTCTTTTTCTCTTAAGCTGAGAGGCCATTTTAATATTATTGTTCGCCAGCTCCAGCTCATAACGATTGGCATAAATTCTAGCGAGTTGTAAGTATGCATCAATGGGCCGCTTTTTAATGGCAGCGCCAACAGATTTCGAATACCGATCGATGGCTTCGGTGATTTCTCCTCGTTCTTCGAACAGATTCGCTAACAAAAGATAAGGCACTGGATCGGATCGATCTAATTCTAGAGCGGAAATGTAAAAGGAAATGGCTTGGTCGAATTGTTTCGCTTTTTCTCTTTGGCGTCCTTGCACAATTTTCGAGTATCGATCTTTTGTGGTGGAGATTTTCGAATTGATACGAAAGAGGAGATCCAGAATCAATTCGTTGTCGTAATGAAACTGGGCAGCTTGATCGGCAAACACCTTCGCTCTTTTTAGGTCATTTAAACCTTCAAGCACTTTTGCGGCCACCACGAAAGCATCGGCCTGTTGCACACGATCTAACAGAAAGGGGCGATCTAAAAGAATTTTTAAAATCTTTCTGGCATCAACGAATTTTCCCTGACGAAACAATAGGTCCGCTTGAAAGAGTAGGCCTGGTCCGTAGTAACCATTTGCTCGCGTTTCCTTGAGCATTCTTTCCATGTTCTGGGTGGCAGCGTCTTTTTGTCCCCTTTGATCTAACAGCATAGAATAAAAAAGTAAGTGTCTGGGATTTGCTTTACCCACAGATTCTGGGGGAATCGCTTTACTAATAAACGTCAAGGCTGCGTCTAGTTCTCTTCTTTCATAAGAGATTTTTGCTCTTTGATACAGTAGCTCCGGCGTCTGCCGCCGTTTCAAGAAGGCATCCACCACTTCTTGCGCCTGATCGTGACGATTCAGCATCTGATAGTATTCGGAAAGACCAACCACGTATTCGGGAGTCCAGCGCTCTTTCGGTGGGCCAGGCAAAAGGAGCTTGTCTACGGTTTCAAAGAGCCGCTGATCTCTTGGAATGATTTCGGAAATACGAATGTAGGCGGTGGCCAATAGAGCCTTGGCATCGTAGTTGGCGATGTTTCTTCCCACCGCGCGATACAAATACTTTCGTATGGCGATCATATAAGCGCTAGGGTTTTCTCTCTGCATCACCTTGCTCGCCGCCTCAACCAACTCTGCAGATTGCGCTTGATCAATGGTATCGCCTAGGCGAGGAGGAACATTCACCTCTACGTAAGGGAAAGTGTGATATCTCGGACGAATATTTGAGGGATCTTCTTGTTCTTCTTTTTGGGTTGACCAGTATCCAATCAAAACAACCATGAGCGCCAAAAGCGCTGCTGTGTTTCGAGATAAGAGTCTCTTTTTTCCAGTTTCCGTTACGTAAGCAGAAGCATCTATTTTTTTACCGAAAATATTTCTTTTCTCAGAAAGCTCTGCCAAAGCCTTGTTGGCGGGGTCAGGCGGACTATATTGCTGTAAAACAAGATCCACGCTCTCGGGAGCGAGAATCTTGGTGGCGTCGTCTCGATCTGAAGATTCTGGAGTTTGATTCGACGAGGGTATGGGAACATTTACCATCGTTCGTTCTAGATCGGGATTTTCCTCTTTAGGTAATTGTTTGATGTCAATTAAGGTTGGAATTCCAAAGCTTCCCGTTTGTTTCTCTGCCGGAGGAATCACGCCCTCAGTACTAGCCATGGTTTTTGTTCGATCGCTAGAAAGAATGGTGTGGGTGGCGGATGGGTCGCCACCGGAGGTTTCCTTGGCAGCATCTTCTGGAGAATTTTCTTCAAGTGCAGGAGCTTCTTGTTTCTGTTGAATGCCCTCATCTTTTTCCATTTTACGTAAAAGAATTTCACTTAATTCTGGAAAAGATAGAAAGGAGCTCCACTCGGTGAACGGCTCCACGCTTGTGGGCTCGAGGCCTTGTATGCGACCCTTCATCACGAGTGCTTTCACTCGTTCGAAATCGAGGGGTCCAAGAACTCGATCTGGGCTAATTTTTATTTTGTACTTTCGATCCGCCATCCTAGCCGTCCTGGTATTCTCAGGATAGCACGATGTGGCATGGAACTTCAGTGGAGAAGTGAGCAGAAATGAAAGGTAAAATCGAACAAATTACCTGGAATTTTTAGGGTGAAATTTTGACGTAAGAAGACGCCTTTTCCCGCTCAGTCCAGAGCTTCAACTGGGTCACCAAAGCCTTCTGAAACAGGAGGCCACGAATTCTTTCTTTCTCCCTCTCGAAAACAGGGTCTTTGGGAGCTCCGATTTCCGTAATTTTTAGTAAGATATATCCGCTACCGGCAGAAATGGGTTTCGTAGATTCTCCTACTTTTAGTCCCTGAATGGATTCTCGGATCTTGGCGTTTAAGTTGTCTTCGGAAATGTTTTTCAGGGTGGATGATTCAGCGCCCTTGGGGCTCAAATCTGCGGTAACGGCATCGAAATCTTCTCCGGCGTTTAATCGTTTCTGCGCCTGATTGGCTAAGTCTAAATTCGGAAGAATTAGTTGTTGTAGAGTGTAGGTTAAAACCAATTTGTTGCCCTCTCGGGTGGAACGGAAAGAGGGGTCAGTATAATAATGATTTTTTACATCTTCGTCGGAAATGGCGGCCAAAGATCGAAGTTCGCGATCTACCAATTTTCTTTTCGACACGCTAATCATCATGAGCTGTCGATAGTCTTCAAAGCGAACTCCTTGAGAACGGAGAACCTCTTTGAGCTGATTGCGGTCGATTTTATTATTTCTTTGAACTGCGTTAATTTCTTCTTCGATCTCATCCTCTGCAGGTGGCTGCTTTTGCAAGACCAGCCTCTCTTGAATTAGGTAATCTTGAATTTCTTTTTTTTCTCCCAACGGTCCATTGTGCAGGGAAATGAAAGGATCCAATTCTTTTCGTAGAGAAAAATTCTTTTTAAACGTCTGAAGATCGGAAAGTAAAATAACCTCTGAGTTCACGAGTGCCACGGTTTTATCCACCAACTTAGCGTTGGCAATTGGACTCAAAAGACCCATTACAGCAGTGAAAATGAAGGGCGAAAAAAACAAAGGGTAGAAATGCTTCATGAAACATTTCTACCCAATGCGGATCAGCTAAGAAAGAGAATTATTCTTTGATCAGCTCGTTATTAATGGAAACTTTTGCCTTGGAGCGCAATTCCGATAAGTAGTCGCGGAAGATCTTGGCTCTCTTCTCATCGAAAACCATACGTTGCCACTCGGGAATGTCGATTTTTGCACAATCTTGAACTCCAGAGAGTTTCACTAAGTGAAGGCCGAGCTGAGATTTCACAGGGGCTTTACTTACTTCTCCCACACGAAGTTTCCGGGCTTCTAAATAAAGAGCTGGGTCAATTTGTACGCGGGTAACAAAACCAGTATCCCCAGCCGAAGCGGCCGAGAAGCCTTCAGAGTATTGAGCCACAACCTTTTCGAATGGGGTTCCTTTCGCTAGTGCAGCTTGAGCCTCGGCTATTTTTTTACGAGCTGCATCTTGCTCGGCTTTTAATGCTACTGGTTTCAATTGCACAAAAACGTGATTGAAACGAACGGCGGGGTTTCTTCGGCAGTAATCTCTTGCTTCTTTCTCGCTTACATCCACGGCGCCTTTAAACTTTTCGGAAAGCTGTCGTTCAATCAAGGATTGATACAAAACAGCATTCATTTTTTCTTGCACCTGAGGGTCTTTGTCTAAACCCATTTTTCTCGCTTCTTGAACGGCGATCTCAAAATTAATGATGTCGTTCAAAATGTTCGCTTTTGTTGGAACTTCATACTTGAAGAATGAAATATTTTCTTTATAGCGACGTTCAAAATCTTCTTTGGTTAATGATCTTCCGTTGATTTCAGCAACAGTATTGCCGTCCAACGCGGCTAAGGCCGGACCAGCCACCAAAGCTAAAAGAAAAATAGATAGGCCTTGCTTGAACATACGAATTCCCTTTCGTTTCGCAACTATACGCTTGGTTATAGTATCAGGTGGGTGTGGAGCTCGGTCAAGGCTAATCCCAGAGCCTCAATGTGTGGATTGCGAAAAAATTTGTCGAATTTTCTCAAATACCTGGGAACCGGTGCGGAAATCTCCCCGAACAACAAACTTGCCCTCGGGCAAAATGGCGTATTCTTTTGGATAGTTGTTCACCAAAGCCAAAATCATTTGGGGGCTTAGCAGGGGTTCCTTTCCTGGCGACAAAGAAATTCCCTTTGGGCCTAGAGTTAGAGAACGTAAGCCCATTCTTCGCATTAATACTTTTAGCCGAATTACCCACATGAGCTCTTGGGCCTCTTTGGGGAGTTGTCCGTAACGATCTTGTAGTTCTTGTTCGGCGTTGGAAATCTCTTCCTCTGAAAGGATGGCAGAAAGTTTTCGATAAAAAACAAGGCGAGATTTCATTTCTGGAACATATCCGTTTGGTAAAGAGGCCGTGAAAGGAAGATTGATTTCCACATCTTGTGGCGCAGCCGCTACGGCCACTCCCTTGAGGCGCATCACTTCAGATTGGAGAAGCTCCACATACATTTCATAACCAACAGAAGCGATGTGACCGGACTGAGCCTGTCCCAAAACGTCTCCACCACCACGGATCTCCAAGTCGTGCGTGGCGATGGTGTATCCACTGCCTAGTTCTACAAATCTTTGCAGAACGGAAAGGCGCTCTCTCGCTTCGTCCGTAATGAGTGCGGTTTCGGGCAAAAGAAAATAGGCAAAGGCACGGGTTTGTGAGCGGCCCACTCTTCCGCGAATTTGGTATAACTGCGAGAGACCAAAGGTATCGGCTCGATCGACAATAAGCGTGTTAGCGTTCGGTACATCTAATCCATTTTCTATGATCGCCGTGGCGAGAAGAACATCATATTCTTTGCGATAGAAGCCAATCATTGCTTTCTCTAGGCCAGATTCCGGCATCTGCCCATGGGCGATGGCCACTTTAATTTCTGGCATTGCTTCTCGCAATTCTGCTCCCAATCTGTCGATTGTCTGCACTCTATTGTGAATCATGAAAGATTGACCGCCCCGAGACCTTTCATTGCGAATAGCATTCACAATCAAATCCATATCAAACGCTGCAAGATGGGTTTTTATAGAAAGGCGATCACCAGGGGGGGTTCGAATGATGCTTACATCCTTTAGGCCCATGAGGCTCATTTGAAGCGTTCTTGGAATGGGGGTTGCAGTCAGTGTTAAAACATCAACCGTTGCCTTCAATTGCTTTAGCTTTTCTTTGTGCTCAACGCCAAATCGTTGTTCTTCGTCAATGATGAGAAGGCCAAGATCTTTGAATTCAATATCTTTGGAAAGAATGCGATGGGTGCCGATCAAAATATCAATCTTTCCTTCCTTCACTTCCTTTACAATCTCTACTTGTTCCTTTTTCGATTTAAATCGAGAAAGACAAGCAAGTTTCATCGGATAATTTTGCATTCGCTGAGAAAAACTAATGTAATGTTGTTCGGCTAGAATAGTTGTTGGAACCAAAACGGCCACTTGTTTTCCGTCCTGGGCAGCCTTAAAGGCGGCTCGAATGGCCACTTCGGTTTTTCCAAAGCCAACGTCTCCGCAAATCAATCGGTCCATGGGTCGTGTCATGCACATGTCTTCAATTGTTTCTTCAATTGCCTTGGCTTGATCGGGTGTTTCGTCGAAAGGAAACTCTGATTCAAAATTACGAAACTCTTCGTCAGGGGGAGAGAAAGCAAAACCAGTTTTTGAGTTTCGTTCCGCTTGAACTCGCAATAGATCTTGAGCAATGTCTTTGACGGCAGACTTAACTTTTTCTTTTGTTTTTTGGAAGGAACCAGAGCCAAGTTTGTCTAGAGCCCCGGGGGTATCTGGAGAGCCGATGTATCTTGCCAACGTTTCTAAGCGATAAATGGGAACATATAGCTTGTCTCCATCCGCATATTCTACTAATGCGAAATCGCCATCGCTGTTTAGGGCTTTCATTTGTGAAAGGCCAACGTACTTTCCAATTCCGTGTTCCGAGTGAACAACCAAATCGCCAGAGACCAATTCATTTACCGATGCGGTGGAAAGTGGCTGCCTCTTCTTTTGTTTTGCTGTGTGTTTTTTTTCTCCGAAAATTTGGTCTTCAGAAATAAAACAAATTTTTTGTTCCGGTAAGTAGAAGCTTTCGGAAATGGTGCCATTCACTAAGCAAGGAATTCCCACGTTTTTTGGAGAGTCATCTAAAGAAGAAACAAAAAGGGTAGGAATTTTGTGCTGGGAAAGCAAAAACTTTAATCGATCTAATTGACTCTGAGAGTTGGCCACTAAAAAAACTTTTGATTGTAGCTCGCCAAGTGTTTGGACTCTTTTTGCTAGTTCTTCGATATTTCCTTGGCCCTGGCTTGAAGAAAAACGAATTCTTTCAAAAGAGGGGGCGCGATCTCCTAGCGAAATTTCCCGAACTTCAACTTTTGGATCAGCCTTCGGGGAAAGCGTTTCTTCTGAAAAATCCATAAACAGCAGCTCTGGATCTAAGATCAGTTGATGTTTTGAAAGAGAGTTTGAAAAGAGTTCCAATTGTTTCTCTTTCCAGTCTTGATGATGGGCAGAGATTCTTTCTGGCTCTACAAGAAAAATGGGAGTTTTTTGAGGAATTAAGTCGATCAAAGCAGATGATCCAGAGGAAGAGAGTGGAAAAAGATAATCCATTTCGGGGATGGCAATTCCTTGTTGAAGCAACTGACTCATGCGGTCACGAGAGGTTTTAGGAATGTCTTTTTCATCACACCACGTCTTTAGGGTCTCTCGCATTTCCAGGAGTGAAGCTGGGTCGCAAAAGAATTCCCGCGCTGGAACCACTTCTAAAAAATCTGTGGAAGAAAAAATCCTAATGCTGCGCTGAGTCTCTGGATTAAAAACCCGAACGGACTCGATTTCGTCGTCGAAAAATTCTAACCGCAGCGGGTGATCCTCATTAATAGGAAACACATCTACGATTCCACCGCGGCAACTGTATGTGCCTGGGTCTTCTACGGATTCAGAGGGTTGATAGCCAATTCGAATGAGGTGATTCTCCAAAGAACCAGGGGAAGTCTTGGCCCCCTTTTTTAGCAGCAGCTTTTCTTGAAATAGCTTTAGGCCCGGGGCTTTTTGTAGAAACGCCTCAAGGCTGCAAACCAACGCCCACTTTCGATCGGGTTGAGAAACTTGGGCAAGAACCTTGAGTCGTTCAAAGCGCATTGCGCTACTGGGTTGTAGATTTCGGTAGGGGCTCTGTTCCCAACCCGAAAGTTGGAACAATTCTAGATCGGCCCAAGTGGATGATCTGCCCCTCAGTAACGACCGCATAAAGGTTAAATCTTTAAACAATTTTTCTGCCTCGGACTCGTTGGCAGTAAGAAAGATAGAAGTATTCCAAGAGTGCTCTTTTGCAAGGTTCGAAAATTCAAAAGCGAGGGCGCCCAGATTCAGGCCGTCGATGCGAAGGGCGTGGTTGTCACTTTTGGACATGGGTGCTTCCTCTAACTATTCCATATTACAGCATAATTCTTGACATCATTGCGTATTGTTTTTACGCTTTTTGCATACTTTCTTTCGTCGAGATACGGGCCACTCAGAATTACAGAAGTTTGTGGCCAGAAGGGTTCAGGGATGTTTCCAAATGTCGCCTATTTTGTTGCGCCAATTGCTCTTTTGCTATTGGCCATCGTGGCGGTATTTTTTTGGGACCGAAAAAAAGACGCAGAGGTTTCAGAGGACGCGGGAAACACAAAGCCGGAAGGCGCCTTTCGATCCATCTATCATCAGCTTTGGGTATTAATTTTTTGGTCTGGGCTAATTTTTTCTCTTCCACTGTGGGTCACCTTTCGCGGAAAAATATCTGGACTAAGCATGGAAGAAAGATATTTGGTTGTTGGTAAAATTTTACTCTTCCCCCTACTTCTTTTGTTGTTGTTACGTTACGGATACCAAAAAGGATACTTGAAGTGGATTCAGGATCTTCAGTGGCCAGATAGGGAGAACAAATGAAGCCCGCCGTTCAAGCAGATTCTCTGTGGATCTATCATGTTTGGTTATCTGGAGATGGTTTAGAAGTAGAAGCTGCAGCTGGTCCTCGATTTGATTGGGAGAGACTTGGCTGCAAATTAGTTGATGATCATAGAAATGCAGATGTGCTTTTTGTATCCGGCCCTGTTCCGGCAATGTTGGCTCCAGAGCTCAAGAGAATTTATGAAGAAATGGCTTCACCAAAATATGTGGTGGCTGTTGGCAGCAGTGCAAGTACGGGGGGCATGTTTTCTGTAGAGGGAAAATATCAAATCAATGGTTTGGACTCTATTATTCCAGTAAATTTATTTATACCCGGAAATCCTCCACGCCCAGAATCACTGATTCATGCGGTGCTACGGCTTCAAGAAGAACTATCTAGGGAGAACGGCTGATGCTGAAAACTTTAGCCTTAGATTCTATTCTGGGATTTCATACCGAAAGCGTTCGAGAGGGTGCTTCGGCATTTTATGTTCAAATGGATCAAGATGGTTTCGAAAAAGCCTTTGAATTTTGGTCACTGCAGGCAGCCGAGGTTCGGCCGCGACTCAAGGGGCTCTGTGCGAGCCCGGGGGAGTCCTCACGAGTAAATTTTAATTTAGTTTTAGAGCTGCCGTCTGAGCCGAAAGTATTTTGCATTGAAGTGGATATGCCACGAGGAAAGCCAATCAAAAACATCGCAAAGCTTTGGCCCTATGCTGGAATCTGGATGGACGAGTTGGTGGACTTTTCAGATTTTCTTTTTGATCGAGAGTCGAAGGTGGAGGGAGTGCAATGGCGACTGAATTGAACCTTTCTCCCATACACATGGCGGGCTCACAAGGATTAGGCGCCTTCGGGGTGAGTCTTTTGGAAGACGGCGGTGTGATTTCCAAGGCTTCCATTGAGGTGGGATTTGGGCGAAGAAATATTGAATCGCTAGTTCTATCTTTACCTGTCTCTCAAACTCTAAATTATATCGATCAAATTGATTATTTGTCTGCGCCCGCCTATGGCTATGCCATTGCCACGGCATATGAGGAGGTGCTCGGATTGCACCCGCCGGTTAGAGCAGAACAAATTCGTATCATTCTTTTAGAGTTGAATAGGATCTGCAATCATTTGAACTATTACATTCGACTTTGTCGATCCATAGGCCAAAAGGCCATCATGAATCACTGTATTCGCGAGCGAGAAAGATTTTTAGACGTTTTTGAAATGTACTGCGGATCCAGGTTGGGTTATGGCGCCATTTGCTTGGGTGGAGTTATTGAAGACGCTACTGACGGCTGGTTTTTCCGGATTGAAAAAGCCATTCAGTCATTGAATGAATTTCTGCCCGATCTTTGTTCGGCAGTATTGGATCATCCATTTTTTGTAGAGCGTTCTAAAGGTTTAGCGGTCATTGATTCGGAAATGGCTCGAACCTGGAACATCCGCGGGCCCAACGCAAAGGCCAGTGGAATTACCGATCGTGATTTACGAAAAAATCGGCCTTATGGCGCATACAAAGAATTAAATCTGTCGATTCAAGAACCGGCAAGGTGGACCGGTGATGTTTTGGCCAGAACTTGGGTTCGATTAGATGAAATTCGAAGTTCATCAGAAATAATTTTGAGTTGTTTTCGCAAAATTGAAAAAGGAAACCACAGGATTCGAGTCTCTTTAGATGTGGTTCCTCCGGTTGGAAAATCTCTGAAAGAAGTCGAGGGTCCAAAGGGCTCTATCGTTGTGATTATGGAGTCAAAGGGCGAAATCTGTCCGGCAAGTATCAGAGTGATGGGTCCCTCTCCACTTTCATTGCAAATTTTGCCTAAGCTTTTGGTTGGCATTCAGACAGAAGATCTATTTTTGGTAATACAGTCCTTAGATCTTTCTTTTTCAGAGGTGGACAAGTGACACATCTCGATACGTTAATCACCTTATTGTCCTGCTTTTTTGTATTGTTCTTTTTGTATGGGGGCACCTTCTTTTTCCTGGCTCTGGAGAGAGTCTTCTTGGCGCAGGTTGAACATCGCGATGGTCCAGGCAGGCAAGGGGCGGCGGATTATTTTCAGGTATGGAAAGACTTTAAAAAAAGTCGGTCCAAAGCCTTAGAAAAAAAAGACTCAACCATCTATAGAAATCTAGCGGTGTTCACTTGGAAGCTACTTCCTGCGCTATTTTTGACACTACTTTTGACAGATGCTTTTTCTAAGTCTCTAGATCCTTACAAGCTAATGCTTGTGCTCTTCTTTCCAATTCTTTCCGTCGGAATAGAAGCAATTTTTCTTCATTCTAGTAAGCACCGACGAGAAACCAATGACTGGAAAAAACGCATTCAGTTAAGGCTTTTGGGGGCATCACTTCTAGCGCTTTCGTTTTTTACCGCGTCACTACAATTGGGCTCTCCTAGTATTTCAGAGATCTCCAAAGCTCAATCTAGTTTTCCTTTTCATTTGTTGCTTTTTAGTCCCGGACTCTTTTTGTGTTGCCTGGCTTCATTGGGGGCCATCTTTTTGTTCTTGGTTGAAGATCCAATTCAAAATGAATCAGATTTGAGTCTGCAAAGATCTTTGCATTACACCATCTTCTTTGTGAGAAGAATGTGGATATTCTGTCTCCTTAGTCTTTGGGTGTTAGTGTTTTGGGGCGGGATGGATGGAGTTGTTGCAAAAATTCTATTCCCCTTAAAGGTTCTTTTCTTTCTATTCATCTTCATTTTACTTCAAGTTAGTTTTCCGAAAGTGAGAAACTCTGATGCGGGCGAGCTGGCAATTCGATGGCTCTTGCCATTGTGTTTGTTGAGTTTTGTGGCGGAAGCGGTTTGGGTGGGTTTTAGCCAATGAAAATAGCAGCAGTATTTAGAAAACTTAGAGAAGGAATTGCGCTGAATCTAAGCTATTTTTCGCGTAAAACCCATAGAACGAAAAGCGTTGTAGAAAAGTATCCAGATACCATTTCTGGTAAAGCTCCTCTGGATATGTTTTCGAATTTCAGGGGTTACGTGAGAAATGACCTCGGGAAGTGTAATGGGTGTGCGGCCTGTGTTCCAGTGTGTCCGGTTAAGGCGCTAGATTTTAAAGCCGAAAATCGTCTAGATGGAACCATCAACGTCCAAGAGTTTCGCATTCATTTGGGTAAGTGTTTTTCCTGCGGAGCTTGTATCGATATTTGTCCGGAAAACAGTTTGTTTTATTCGAAAGACTTTGAGCTGGTTTCTCAGAAAAAAGAAGATCTCGTAATGGTACTTTATGGCCATTCTTCTAAGAGTGAAAAAGACATCACCCGAATTAGAACCTATGAGGTTCGAAGATGATCATTTACGCATTTGTAATTTCATTTCTTCTGCTGGCCCTAATTTTTGCTCTGGTTGGAGTAACTTCAAGAGCTGCTGAGCGGTTCCTTTGGGGTACGACTCTTTCCTCTTTATTTTTAGGATTGGCTATTCAGTTATTGTGTGGCGGATATTGGGGATTTCTCTCTTTGGGAGCATTTTTCCTCACGGATTTGGTTGTCTATTTGTTGTTGCGATCCCAAGGATTTCATACAGAGGGCGCCGCCCGATTTCCTAAGTTCAATCGTGTGCAAAAGATCTTTTTCTTGTGGTTTTCTTTCTGCCTCCTTTTAGTGTTTTTTGCGAGACTCTTTTTTGAAGACGCTTTGTCGTTGGGTCAACAACCAATGATTTCGGAAACAAAACAATTTGAAGAATCCTTATGGGGATCTAATTGGATTCTTTTGTTGGTTGCCTTGGGGTCTATTTTGGCATCGATCACAGGCGGTTACTTTTTAGTAAGAAAGGAGCAAGAGAAATGAGCGAACTGCCCCTATTCTCTATTGTTTTCTTTTTTGCCTTCGCTATTTTTCTAGTGGGTCTGACCACAATGTTCATACGAAGGCACGCATTTTGGATGTTAGTGGGTTCATTGGTTTCGCTAAAGGCAGTAGGAGCAATGGCGTTATTTCTTTCATTGCAGGCCAATGCAGCAAAGACCGACTTCGCGCTATTGGCCCTCGTGTCTCTTGGAATTCTACCAATGGTTGGTTGTGTTGGTGTTTTGGTGCTTCACAGAGGCGCCCGATTTTCTGGCACATTAGATTTAGAAAAAGAAGATAAACTTAGAGAATAAAAATGGCACTCATGGACTTTTGGAACTTTGCTATCGCCGGATCGATCTTGATGGCCCCCGTTGTGGCAGGGATATTAGTATTTCGTGCTGATCAAAAGTCTATTTTAAAAATCTCATATGCACTATTTGGGTTAATCGCGCTCATTTCGTTAGTTTCGATTTGGAAATTCGATGAGGCAATTCGGCTTTCATTTCTTTGGCCTGTAACTTCAGAGCCCTCGGGTTACTTTAATTTCAATCTTCGGCTACATTGGGGGGCATTTCTTTGGATCTTTTTATCGGCCAGCACTCTGGTTTCGTACCTAATTTTTGGAAAAAAGGCTGATGCGACACCGGTAGTTCAAAAGAAATCTGCCTTATTTTTATATGGAGTTGTGGTTGCCGCCGCTCTGGCCGTACTTTCCGAAAACTTTTTCTTAAGTTTGTTTTTTGTGGAGGTCGTATTCTTCCTCGTTTTCTCTTTGTTGCTGTTTTCTAAAGGAGAAGACGTAGAGGCTGAGAAATCCTCTTACTTTAAAAGAACGATATTTTTGTTTTTGTCTCTTCTCGGTCTTTTGGGATTAGCAATTATTGGTAGGTCCCACACCATGACGATTCTTCTTCTGGGGTCTCTTCTATATTTCTCTGCCACCATTTTTTCGAGGCATTCGTTATCCAATTGGGGAAGCTTCTTTCTGAATCTACAGCTTTTTGGACTACTATTTTTCTTGAACGGGCGAATTGTAAATGAAGATTTTTCGTCTGACCTATTGTTTTACTTTTCATTAATCTTCGCATTTCTATCCTTCTTATTTTCGGTTTTTTCCATTCTTGTTTCCAAAAAAATCGATTCGGTTTCCTGGATGTTCTTGGCAGTGGTTACCTTCCTTCTATTTGCTAGGCTTTCAACGCCCAGACCGGATGATTCGGTTTGGTTGGCGTTCGAGGTAGTGGGCCTCGCCAGTATTCTCGCTATCAGTCTACATTTCAGGTTTTCGGAAGCCTTTCAAACGCCATCAATGAAGGCGTTACAGATTGGGCTAATGTTGATTTTGCTTTGCTTTCTCACTGGCGCCATTCCTGCCATCGATCAAAGTGTGATCAAAGCCAAACTCGACGTTTCCATTCGTGTGGTAGCCTTTGCGTTTCTTACCTTTTTATTATCTCTAGCGGTCGGAAAGGCCTACGCTCAAAATAGCCAAAAAGATGCCTCAGACGACAGAGTAAAGAGTCCCCTGGTTTCCGCTCTAGTGCCGACAGCGGCGGTGATTCTCCTTTTTATTGGTATCACCATTCACTTTAGCTACCTTTTTGGGGAGGGATCGTTTCATCAAGGGTTCGTTTACGTGGCAACATCGCCACATGTGTTAATCGAGCTAGGAAGTATCGTATTAGGGTTTGTGCTGGGATTTTTCCTGGGGCGCCAATCTAAATTGGCTAGCTGGGAGCCCGCAAAGAAGCTTTTAATGGAGAACTTCTTTCCAGGATTTGATCCTCGGCTAATGGATGTTCTTGAAGGAGCCGGATTTCGGATGGAGCGCTTCCAAGAAAAAAGTTCGTTACTTTTGGCATTGGGTTCCGAAAAAGTTGTGAGTGCTTTTGCTATTTCAGATCGATGGGTTTTTGGTGAAAAGGTCTATAGTCAAGTCGTTGGACAAGGATCTCGTATATCCTCCTATCTAAAGGCAATGCACTCTGGAAGCACGCGCACGTATCTATTTTGGAGCGTCGTGGTTGTGTTGATTTCGCTTGTATTGTTTTTCGTGGAGGGCAAATGAAGTTAGAAGCTTCTCTCTTACTTTCTTATTCAATTTTGCCCTTTCTAGCCATTTTTTTGCCATGGTCAGCACAGTTAAGTAAAAGTTGGCTAAATCTGGGAGCATTGGTCGCAATAGCAAGAATTGTATTGATCGGCATTCTTGGTAATTCTGTTGTTGGCGCTGCGGGTAGAATTGCTTTAGATGGAAGCTTAGTCAGTGGATACCCCTTAGACTTAGTACTTAGTCTTGATGCAAAAAGATTTGGTTTTCTGGTTGTTGTAGAAATTTGCTTTTTGCTAGCTCATTGGATGAGTACTGTCATCGATCGAGCGTCCCTAGTAAGAAGATTAATTTGCCTTATACAGGGAATCTGCGCGCTTTTTGTTCTCTCCGACAACGCTGTTGCCGCGGGAGGCTTTCTGATTCTCGGGGGAATCTCGCTCTATTATCTCGTTCGATTTTCCTCAGACGAGTTGTCGAGCGAGCCACATAAGCAGATCGCTTCCAAGATCTACATCATTTCGTTTCTTCTTGGGATCTCGTTTATTTCCTGGGGGATTTTGGAGTTTTCTTCGAAAGAAATGCTATTTTCTGCGGGAGGATCTAATCTCTGGGGAAGTCGGCTGTGGATTTTGATGTTAATCTTGTCGGTGCCGGTTTCTCCCTTTGGAGCTTGGTTAAAGAGAGCCATGAACTGTGTTCCCGAAGGGGTGGCGCTTTGTGTTGTAATATTTTTTAGTGCACTTCTCTTAAAGCATTCCCTAATTCTAAGTGTTGTTTATCCTCAGCTCAATTACTGGGAAAGGATGATCATCAATGGAATCGGAATGATTGGTGCCATTTTTTCTCTGGCCCATGTTTTTTTGTCTAAGTCGAGACGAGATATGTTTAGCAGTCTCGCGTGCTTCTTTTTCTCTCTTGTTTTGGTGTCTTTAGGTGTAGCCAAGAATGCCAGTGTAGATGCCGCATACTTTATTTGCGTATTTTTGCCACCTTTGTCTGCGCTTTTGTTTTATGCGAGTTCGATTCAGATTCAATCGACTCTACAAAAAGGATTTATGGCTATCCTTTGTTTACTTGTTTTGGGCTTGCCTGGCACACCGATTTATCTCATTTTCAGTAATATTGGCGCTAGAACCTTAGATTTGGGCGTGGTTCATATCTTGATGTTTGGCATATTGTGGTTTCTGTACTTTTGTTCCAGCGTGTACATCGGAAGAAAATTGTTTTTAGACGAAGATCGTCTCGCGCTTGGGAATGTCAGTGAGTTAGAAAATGCATCTACACCAATCGCAGCCTTCGGGGTTGTCTTTATGTTTTTTCTTATTTTAGCTAGTCAGTTATCTTGGAGGATCCTATGAGGGCTGATTTAGGAATCGTTGGGATCTTTTTGCCAATGAGTATTTTTTTAGTTGCAGGTTGGGGCCCCATTCAGGGCCGCACCTTATGGTATCTTTCCTTGTTTTTAACCTTAATTTCGGTCTCCATTTTTCTTTTCTTCACATCTGGTTTCTATTTTGGAGCGCAACAGCCAGACCAATGGATTTTTTCGAGGGCGATCCTAGACCAAAATGCCTGGTTTGCTGAAGTTGGATTCCGTTGGAGTTTTTGGTCATCAATTTTATCATCAGCAGTAACGCTCGCCTTTTTGTGCTTCCACTTTTTAGGACGAAGAATTTTAGAAACATCTAGGGCCTCCACGGGATCTTTGGCGGCCTTCTTGTGTTGCATTCTTGGCGCATTAGGGTCGGGAAATCTATTTCTGTTCACCTGTTTTTTTGCCGGTACCATCTTACCTAGATTCATTTTCTCTGGAATCGAAACAAAAGAAGAGAACGTAATATCAATGAAAGAAAGTGCTTTTCTTCAGTTGTTGGCCGTTTATTCGCTAATGATTGTGGTGCTTATTTTTTCCACACCTTTCCAGGCGTCATTGAACGAATGGTTTCGCGTAGAGTTTTCTCAATCTGAAGTATTGCCTGGGTCTTTAGGTTTTCTCATCTTTATGTTTGCGCTAGTCATAGTGACTGGGATGTTTCCCTTTCATGAAAACATGAAAAAGATTTTTGATCTAGAACCTATCGAGCGGGCAATTCCTCTTTCGGTGATTCCTGTGATTGGCCAAGTACTAATGTTCCATTTTTGCAGTGAATATTTTGCAAAAGAGCTACGAACATTTTCTGGTCCGATGTGTTCCATTTTCGCCTTCGGCTTTTTTTGGTCAGCAGTGAATTTCTGGAGCTCGAAGAGAGCGCGGTCCAGGGTGTTTTGGTTGCAACAAGCGATCAGTGCTTTGGTTGCTGTAGGATTCTTTGGTTTGCAGAACAAGGGGTGGCACGGAGCCGCCGCGCTTTCTTTTTTTCAAATCCTATCCATTCCTTTCCTTTTAATGGTGCTGGGTTGTCATGAAAGAAGAACCAATATTTCACTAGCCACCATCACAAAGTTTCCATTATTTGCCCTAAGTTCGGTAACGGCAATCGCCGTTGCTTTATTGTTGCCGATCTCATTAGGTTTTTATGGGGCTTTTTTAGTGGTTTGGTCTTTGGTTGCCGATTCTCCCTGGTATCTCTATTTAATAGTGGTTTCTCTACCTATTTTGGTTTTGGCGGGAATGCAGTCCATGTTCTTTCGTTTGGGCGAGTCCAGTCAATCGTCAGGCGAATTCGTGGCCCAAGATTTCACTAAAGAAGAAATACTCGCGATTTTTCCTCTTGGGGTGTTGCTTCTATTCACGGGCTTAATTCCTAAGATTTTAATGAATCCAATAGGAAGCATCTCTATTTCTATGTTGAAAAAATTAGGGTCTGGAGACTGAAACCATGCTGTATCCCGTTGTAATTCTCTTGGTTGGAATGTCATTGCAGGGTCTCTTATTGTTCTCTCGCACACATCAGCTTCGCTTTCTGAGCGCCGAATGGATCTCTGGACTGGCCTTTGCCGGGGCAACTATAAGTTTATTAGATCTTCTACGGACGCCTCAGGGAGGCATTTCGTTGCTGAGCCTTTTGGAAGATTTGCCTTTGCTTCGCTTACCAAGAGCGGCTCTTTTCGTTGCTGCATTTTTGGTGGCAAGGGCAATAGTTTCTTCTCGAGAGCTACCAAGGGAACGAAAACCAGAAGTATTATTTTTGCTCACTATCACTACCATTTTTTGTGAATTGCTTTTGCTCTCTCAAAATATTTTACTTTCTGTTTTCTTGCTCATCTCTATCTCTTGGATAGGGGCGTTTTTCAGTGGCTTGGCCTATAGAGGAAGAAGCGAAGGCGAAGCCATGCTAAAAGGATGGGTTCAAGGGTCTTTGGTTATGTCCCTGGGGCTTGGCTCAGTTCTGGTGTTGATCTGGATCTCTGGCGGTGCCTCTTATGCGGCAATTGCTGCTGGATTATCTGCGGCTACGCCCATGGCAAACTATATTGGTGTTCTGTCGCTGTTTTTGCCGTACTTTTTGTCCGCCGGTTTATTTCCCTTTCATTTCCTTCCAATGGATCGAGATCAGGGCGTTCCCTGGGCGGTGCAGTTAATCTTTACCGTAGTTATTCAAGGTGCAATATTGCTCGCCCTATGGTCGTTATCGGTAAATGTGCTTCATGCTCCGGGAAGACTCGTGCCATTTGGGTTAGACTTATTACAGGTAGCCGCCATGGTGGGTGGGTTTTGGATGGCAATTTTTGCCATCTCTCAAAAAAATTCCAAGCGACTCTTTTCGTCTTTAATCGCTGCCAGCTGGGCATTGGCCTTGGCTGCCGGCTGTAACCCAACGGAACTGAGTGCCTCCACCTTGGTATATGCGTTTTCTTCCATCTTTCTTTGGGCTTCCCTCTTGGGATTCACTTGGTCTCGCTTGCAGGAATGGGCGCTCACTGAAAATATCGCCGATGTTTTAGGGGTGGCTCGACAATTTCGAACCTCTGGTTTGTTTTTGCTCATCGCATTATCGGCGGCTGTCGGTGTTCCGGGATCTTCGGGCTTGCCCGTTTCCTTTTTATTGTTAGCTTCCATGATTGAACAAAAGTCCGTGCTCTTTCTCATTTTAGAAATGGGATTGATGGCATTGGTTCTGCTCGGGTTGTTTCGAATCGCTTCCGATCTATTGTTTCGTGGACGTCGACAAATAGTGGCTGTAAGTTCTGGTGCCCCGGTTGGATATGCTGCGTTAGATTATGTTGGCGTGGTGGGTTTAACGATTTCCATTCTCGTTTTGGGAGTGACATGGAACCGCGTCTTTGCCGCACTCTCCGAGACTGCAAAGCTCTTTCTTAATTAAAAACCGCATGCTAAGTTTTAGTCACACATCTTAGGGGGTGCAGCATGTCCGGTTACTTGCCGGTTTTGTTGTTGTTTATCGTGGGTTTGGTGATTTCCGCGGCGGTAATCATTGGAGTTTCTTTCTTGGGTCCAAAGCGTCCCAATCGATACAAGAACTCAGTGATTGAGTGTGGGGTTCCTCCCTCGGGCGATGCAAAGAAACGGTTTTCTGTTCGATTTTATTTAGTGGCTCTTTCGTTCCTTTTGTTCGATGTGGAAGTGGCGCTGCTGTTTCCATGGGCAATTGCCTATCGATCATTCTTAGGAATCAATTTGTACATTTTGGGAGTAATGCTTTTTTTCTTAACCATGCTGGTGGTGGCATTCATCTATGAGTGGCGCCGCGGTGGCTTGGAGTGGGAATAAATCCCGTTTTCTAAATAGAGGTTATTTATGCCTAAAGACGGCGCGCCGGATATCTTAACGACTCGATTAGACGATTTCGTAAACTGGGCTCGGGCCAATTCGCTCTGGCCTTATCCTTTTGGAACCAGTTGCTGTGGGATTGAAATGATGGCTACGCTCTCTGCCGACTACGACATGGCTCGGTTTGGCGCAGAAGTGGTTCGTTTCTCTCCACGACAAAGCGATATGATGATTATCGCTGGAACTATCACAGAAAAAATGGGCCCCGTGCTCAAAACAATTTATGAACAAATGCACGATCCAAAATGGGTAATCGCCATGGGTGCCTGTTCATCCTCGGGTGGAATTTTCGACACTTACTCTGTGATGCAGGGAGTGGACGAAATTATCCCAGTAGACATTTATATTCCCGGCTGTCCTCCTTCGCCAGAGGGCGTGATTCACGGGGTGATGAGGCTGCAAGAGAAGATTAAAAAGAACAAGGCGGCCCTCGTATGATTTTGGATTATTCAAAAGAGAAGCTAGATCGCTTCAAGGCGAGATTTGCTAGTTTGATTCAAGAAACCGTTACGGAAAAAACAGACGTTCCGGTTTTCTTTGTGTCGAAGGAAAAGCTCATTGAGTTCCTTTCTGCGGTTCGCTCCGAAGAAGGATTCGAATACAACTTTTTGGCTGACCTCACTGCTTACGACGACAATCCTCCCTTGGATAAAATAGTGGATTACGGACTGGGCACCGTAAAAAATTCTGGAGGAGATCATCGTTTCGTGGTGGTTTACCAGCTATTTTCCTTCCAGCATCTCGATCGAATTCGCGTAAAGGTTCGCGTGAAAGAGGGAGAAGAGTGTCCCACGATCACAGGGCTTTGGAAGTCCGCAGATTGGTTGGAGCGAGAAGTTTTTGACATGTATGGAATTCCTTTTGCGAACCACCCCAATATGCGACGAATTCTTTTAGATGATCGTTGGGTGGGACACCCTCAGCGAAAAGATTATCCAATCAAACGATACCAGCGATTTGAGGGCTCTTCGCCTTTGGAGAGCTTGGGATTGGAGCAAAAATGAAAAAAGTTCCTGATCTAAAACAAAAGAAAAAAGAAAATGCCTTTGATGAAGAGGGAGCAGATATTTTTGAAAGCTCTCAAATGCTCATCAACATTGGTCCACAGCACCCTGCTACTCACGGTACCTTGAGAATTGGCTGCCGGTTGAATGGCGAGATTGTTGAAGATAGCCGATGTGAACTTGGCTATTTGCATCGTGCCATGGAGAAGCTTGGTGAAGTAAAAACCTATCATAAGTTTATTCCATATACTGACCGATTGAACTATTGCTCCGCTTTGCAAAACAATGTGGCCTACGTAACCGCTGTAGAAAAACTCATGGGAATCGAAATTCCCCAGCGTAACGTTTACATCCGCACAATGATTTGCGAGATGGCGAGAATCATCGACCATATCATTTGTATCGGAATCAACGCCTTCGATTTGGGAGCCATGACGTACTTTTTGTACGGGTTCCATCAACGAGAAGAGGCTTACACTTTGATCGAGGGCCTTTGTGGTTCAAGGTTGACCACCTCTTACACTCGAGTGGGCGGTTTGTCGGCAGATCTACCAGAGGGCTTTTTGCCAAGACTAAATGCCTGGCTTGACGGATGTGAAAAAACCTTCAAAGAAATGGACAAGCTTCTAACCAACAACCGAATTTGGGTAGACCGTACAAAGGGTGTTGGTGTTTTCACTGCAGAGCAGGCCATTGCTTATTCCATGACTGGCCCTTGCTTAAGAGCGTCTAACGTCAATATCGATTTGAGAAGAGATCGTCCTTACTTGGCGTACAAAGATTTAGAATTCGACGTTCCCGTTGCTAAGGGCGGAGACGTTTACGATCGCTATCTGGTGCGAGTGCAAGAGATGTTTGAGTCCATTCGTATTTTGCGCCAAATCGTACAAAAGATGCCAAAGGGCCCGATTTGGGCAGATGATAAGCGCGTAAGAATTCCTGAAAAGGAACGAGTGGCCAACTCCATGGAATCTTTGATTCACCACTTTAAATTCTTCATGGAGGGTTTCGATGTTCCAGAAGGTGAAGCCTATGTTCCCATGGAAGGTCCGAACGGAGAGGTCGGTTTCTATATCATCAGCCGTGGGGGCCCTAAGGCCTACCGAATGAGAATTCGTTCCCCTTCCTTCTTCATGTTTCAGCCAGTGCCTGAAATGATCCAGGGAGAAAACATTGCTGACGTAATTGCCGTAATTGGATCAGTGAATATTATCGCCGGAGAGTTAGATCGTTAATTATGGAAAAGAAATTTAATAAAGAGTTTTACGACGAGATGGAAAGAATCCATCGGTTTTACCCAAATAAACAAGCAATGCTCTTGCCCGCTCTTCACGCTGCTCAAAAGGATCGCGGTTGGATCTCCGAAGAGACCATGCAAGACGTGGCAGACTTTCTTTCCATTCCGAAGACGAGGGTGAAAGAAGTGGTGACCTTTTATCATATGTTTCACACGAAACCTGTGGGCAAGGTGAACCTTCAGTTTTGCAACAATATCGCTTGTTGGCTAAGGGGATCGGAAGATTTGATCCATCATGCAGAAAAAAAATGTGGTGTTTTGCTAGGGGAAACCACCAAAGACGGAAAGTTCACTATCTCTGAAGTGGAGTGCTTGGGTTCCTGTGGAACTGCTCCTGTTTGCCAAGTGAACGATGACTATTTTGAGAATTTTGACAAAAAGGCTCTTGATCGTTTGATCGAGGAGAATTCCTAATGCAGCAAGAAATTGTTTTTTCGAAATACTATGGCCAGGCTGGCGTTGAGGGTTTAGACGCCTACAAGAAAAACGAGAACGGCTATACGGCGCTCAAAAAATCTATTGAGATGGGAGCCGAAAAAGTTTTGCAAGAAGTGAAAGATAGTCAGCTTCGTGGCAGAGGTGGTGCCGGTTTCCCCTGTGGTACAAAGTGGGGCTTTATTCCAAAAAATTCGGATAAGCCAAAATACTTAGTGATCAATGCGGACGAATCTGAGCCCGGAACCTTTAAAGACCGAGCCATCATGACGTTCCAACCGCACTTGATGATTGAAGGTGCAATTATTGCGGCCATGACCATTCAGGCGCATATGATTTACGTATACATTCGCGGTGAATACGTAAAAGAAGCAAAAATCTTAGAGGCCGCCATCGACGAAGCTTACAAAGCTGGATACCTAGGAAAAAATGTGGCCGGAACGGGTTACCAATTAGACATGGTTGTACACCGTGGGGCGGGGGCTTATATCTGTGGAGAAGAGACCGCGCTTTTGAATTCCATCGAAGGAAAGCGTGGCGAACCTAGAATTAAGCCGCCATTTTTCCCAGCAGCCATCGGATTGTATGGATGTCCCACCGTGGTGAATAACGTGGAAACCTTGGCTTGCGTGCCTATGATTGTGAATAAGGGCTCCGCCTGGTTTCGACAATTTGGTCCAGAGAAAAACCATGGAATGAAGCTCTTCTGTGTTTCTGGCCACGTAAATCGTCCAGGACTTTACGAGCGCCCCTTGGGTTATCCATTCATGAAACTCATCAACGAAGATTGCGGAGGCATTTGGAAGGGCCGAAAATTAAAAGCAGCTTTTCCTGGCGGATCTTCTTCGCCCTTGCTCACCGCCGATGAGTGCAATGTAAATTTGGATTTTGATTCTTTGGCCAAAGCTGGATCAATGTTGGGCTCGGCTGGAATTATGGTGATTGATGATTCTACTTGTATGGTTCGAGTGGCCATTCGTACGGCTCACTTTTATCAGGTGGAAAGTTGCGGTCAGTGCACGCCATGCCGAGAAGGTTCGATGTGGTTAAAAGATTTGCACTATCGCTTAGAAAAAGGTCAGGGGAAAATGGAAGACCTCGGCCTCATCGAAGATATTTGCAACAACATGGATGGAACGACCATTTGCGCGTTTGGTGAAGCCACCGCTTGGCCGCTTAGATCCATGGTGAAAAAGTTTCGTACTGAATATGAACAACACGTAACGGAAAAACGTTGTCCGTTCGGTTCCACGGCACACTAGAGGGTAAACACATGCCACAAATTACCATCGACGGAGTTCAAATAGATTTTCAACCCGGTGAAAAAATCATCGACGTTGCAGCTCGAGCCAAAAACCATATTCCTCGCTATTGCTACCACGAAGGATTGTCCATTGTGGCTCAATGCCGAATGTGCTTGGTGGAAATTGAAGGACAAAAGAAATTGGTTACCGCTTGTTCGACTCCAGCCGGAGATGGAATGAAGGTTTCTACCACCTCAGACAAAGTGAAAAAGTCTGTGGCAGGCGTGCAAGAATTTTTGCTGGCCAATCACCCTCTTGATTGTCCTATTTGCGATCAAGCCGGCGAGTGCAGCTTGCAAGAGTATAGCTACAAACACGGCAATGAAGATTCTCGTTACGATTTTTTCCGTCGTACCTATATCGACGTTGACATGGGCCCTTCGATCAAAAAGAACATGAATCGTTGCATCCATTGCACTCGATGCATTCGTTATTGTGATGAAGTGGGACACATCCATGAAATGATTGCCGAACAACGAGGCAACAGCACCGAGATCGTAACCATTGATAACAAACCTCTTCAAACCCCTTACGCCGGCGGATTGGCCGATGTTTGTCCTGTGGGCTCGCTGACCACGAAGGATTTCCGCTTCAAAAAACGCGTTTGGTATTTAAAGCCATCGGAAGGAATTTGCGACGGTTGCTCCCAGGGTTGCAATATTACGGCGTCTCAGGAAAAAGGAATCTTGTATCGCTTAGAGCCGAGAGAAAACAAAGAGGTGAATAAGTGGTGGATGTGCGATGAGGGTCGATACGGCTTTCACCATGTACATTCGCCCTCAAGAGTGATGGGTCCAACGGATTTTCGGTCTGGCGAACCTAAAGGTGTTCTTTGGGGTGAAGCGGTTCCAGCAGTGAAAGAAATGATGGATCAAGCTAAATCGGTGGCCTTCTTTGTTTGTGCCGACGCTTCGATGGAAGAGGCCGAGGCTTTGAAGAAGTCCTTTCCAAAAGCGGAATTCTTTTCTTACAGCCCAAGTGTAACCAAGACGTCTGAAGACCAAGCCTTGGATCATTTGTTGAGAAGAAAAGACAAATCTCCAAACTTAAAAGGTTTGGAAGAATTGGGTTATCAAGCATCAGCGAATTTCGATCCTCGAAAGTATGACCTTTCTGTGTTCGTAAGCGCAGGAAAAGTTCGCCCACCCTACGGATTGGCAAAACACGCCAAAAAAGCTGTGGCCATTGGACTATTTTTGAAAGAAGAACTTTTGGGCTATTCCGTAGTGTTGCCGGCCCCAAGCACCTACGAAAAATCGGGCACATTCATCAACCATAAAGGAATGAAACAAACATTTAAGGCATCGATTCAACCCTTGGGAATGTCGAGACCTTTGTCGATGATTCTTTCTTCTCTTTTAGAAGCTTCTAGGAAAGTGAGTTAATCGTGGAATCTCTAGAGTTTCAAACACAACTGATTGCCATGGCCGCGAAAATGGCCTTGGTGTTGGGCGTACTCTTAAATACCGCTCCCATTATGGCCTGGGCCGAAAGAAGAATCTGTTCTTGGATGCAGAATAGAACGGGTCCCAACCGCGTTGGCCCGTTTGGTCTTTTGCAGTCTTTGGCAGACGCCATTAAGTTTATTTTCAAAGAAGACCTAGTGCCCTCTCACGTGCGCAAGTGGTACTACCTGGTGGCCCCTGGTCTTTGTGTGGTTCCTGCTTTCATGACGTTTGTGGTGGTTCCCTTTGGACCAGTAATGACGGTGAACGGTGTTTCCATTCCGCTTCAACTTTCCACTCTTAACGTGGGGTTCATTTACGCCATTTCTGTTTCGTCTTTGGCAGTGTACGGAATCATTGTGGCTTCTTGGGCCTCCAATAACAAATATTCGATGCTGGGTGGGCTGCGCTCCACGGCGCAAATGATCAGCTACGAATTGGCCATGGGACTAAGTTTGGTTTCCATTATTCTCACCTATAATACGGTGGATTTGATGAGCATCGCGGCCTCACAAGGCGGGGCTTTGAACTTTCTTGGATTTACGGTTCCATTTTTGCCGAACTGGGGAATTTTTCTTCAGCCATTGGCTGCTTTGATTTTCGTAATTGCAGCTTTTGCCGAAACCAACCGCTTGCCCTTTGACTTACCCGAAGGCGAGGCGGAAATTGTGGCCGGTTATCACCTAGAATATGGCGGCATGAAATGGTCGCTATTCTTCATGGCGGAGTACGCACACATGATCACCGCCAGCGGATTGATCACCACCTTCTTTTTGGGTGGCTGGCAAGCTCCGGGCGCTGGATGGTTATTGTCGCAGTTACAGCTCTCCGAGACGATGCAATACTACGGCCTCGTGGGCCTTCAGGTGCTTAGCTTCTGGACCAAGGTCATTCTTTGCATGCTATTTTTCATCGTGATTCGATTCACGTTGCCCCGATTTCGATACGATCAATTAATGTGGCTTGGCTGGAAAGTATTAGTTCCTTTGGCGCTAGTGAACATTGTTCTCACCGCCGTGGCCATTGCTGTTGTTACCCGGATGGGAGGATAAATGTTAATCAAGCGAGAGCATGGTTTTCTTCAAAGATTTTACTTGTTGGAGATCCTGACTGGAATTCGGATCACCATGAAAAACTGGTTTTTTGGTAAGAACATTACTTACCAGTATCCGGAGCAACGCAGACAGTATTCTCCAAGATATCGCGGTCAACACTATATCAAGACTGTAAATGGGGTAGAAAACTGTACGGCGTGCATGTTGTGTCCCACAGTTTGTCCTGCCGACTGCATTCACATTGAAGCAGGCGAAAAGGGTGACAAAGAGAAATATCCAGTGAAATTTGAAATCGACATTCTTCGCTGCTGTTTTTGCGGATTTTGTGAAGAGGCCTGCCCTAAGGATGCCATCAAGCTTTCGAATATCTACGAGATGGCCGATTATGAGCGCCGAGTTTACGACAAAGATTTCTTAATGATTCAGAGGGCGAAAAAATGATGGAATTCCTTTCCACGGGATTACCGCAGATCCTGTTTTATGTGTTTTGTGCGTTGGCGGTGGTTTCTGCTTTCGGTGTGATTCTTTTAAAGAATCCAGTGTCCAGCGCCTTTTCCTTGATAGTTGTTCTGTTAAACGTGGCAGGAATTTTTGCCATGCAAGAGGCATACTTCATTTCTGCTGTGCAGGTGTTGGTGTACGCCGGCGCCATTATGGTGTTGTTTGTGTTCGTGATCATGTTGCTGAGCATTGAACAAGTGGAACAAGATTGGCCAGCTTCGAAAACCTTTTGGCCAATACCGGTTGGATTGGCCATTTTGTTTGGCGGATTTTTAACTTTTGTTTTCTTGAAGGGCAGTCCCGCTCCCACAAAAGGTGCATTCACCACCCAAGCCATAGAAGCCCACGGCGGAAACGTAAAAGTGGTTTCAGAGGTAATGTTCTCTGATTACGTAATGCCATTTTTTATCGTAGGAATGTTGTTGTCGGCTGCCATCGTGGGATGTGTGGTTCTGGCGAAGAGAAGGGTGGACTAAATGGATATGTATGCAGATCCAATGGCGCTTCCGGCGCTTTTGACAGGAGCTTTTCTTTTTTCCATCGGTCTTGCCGGCATCATGTTGCGAAGAAGTATCATCGCAGTATTGATGTCTATTGAGTTGATGTTGACCGCCGTAAATCTGACCTTGGTGACGTTTTCTCGCGTGAACCAAGATGTTCATGGGCAACTTTTAGTATTTTTTATCGTAGTAGTGGCGGCCGCTGAAGGTGCCATTGGTCTTGGTCTGCTGATTGCGCTCTTCCGTAATTTGCGCGAAGTGGGAACAAGCAAACTAAATTTAATGAAAGAATAGGATTGGAGATCTCTCAATCATGACAGAACAAACAACTCTTTTAGGCTGGATCATTCTCCTTCCTATTCTAGGTTCGCTCATCAACGGAATTTTTGGAGCTATACCTTGGAAAACATTTCCGAGAATCCCCGGAACTGCGGCTGGTGTAATTGCCAGTGCCTCAGTTTTCGGAAGTTTTGTTTTGGCAGTTACTTTGTTTCTTCGTCTCACTGGAAAAGAGGGTGTTTCCTCGGCTTTCGAACAGTTGGCCTTTTCGTGGATTCACGTGGGAGATTTGAATATTCCCATGATGTTCCGCATGGACGGACTTTCTGGAATTTTGTGTTTAGTGGTGACTGGAGTTGGGTTTTTGATCCATCTCTATTCTGTGGGTTATATGAGCCATGATGAAAACCCCGCTCGTTACTTCACCTATTTAAATCTTTTTACTGCTTCCATGCTTATTTTGATTTTGGGTGCCAGCCTGCCCATTTTGTTTATCGGTTGGGAGGGAGTGGGTCTTTGTTCTTACCTTTTGATCGGATTTTGGTTTCAAGATATCGAAAAAGCAAAAGCCGGAAAAAAAGCTTTTGTGGTGAACCGCATCGGAGACCTTGGTTTTTTGATCGGAATGTTTTTGATTTTCATGAATTTCCGAACCTTAGATTTTGTTGAGCTTCGAAACGCTCTATCCAGCGTATCTGTAGAGGCTGGTTTCGGAATGTTCACGGCCATCACTTTGTTTTTGTTTATCGGGGCCACTGGAAAATCTGCTCAGATTCCGCTCTTTGTTTGGTTGCCAGACGCTATGGCCGGACCCACCCCGGTATCTGCCTTGATTCACGCAGCCACGATGGTGACCGCCGGTGTGTATATGTGCTGCCGATTGGGCTATCTCTATAGCTTGGCGCCCATTACTTCTCACGTGATCGCAGTGATCGCAGTATTAACGGCGTTTGTGTCTGCGACCATCGCTATTGTTCAAACAGACATTAAAAAAGTGTTGGCGTATTCCACTGTGAGCCAGCTCGGTTATATGTTTTTGGCTGTTGGGGTCGGGGCTTATACCGTAGCGGTATTCCACTTGATCACCCACGCTTTCTTTAAAGCTTTGATGTTCTTGGGCTCCGGCTCCGTGATTCACGCCTGCGATGGCGAACAAGACATGAGAAAAATGGGCGGCTTGAAAAAGTATATGCCTATCACCTATTGGACCTTCGTAGCTGGAACTCTGGCCATCTCTGGTGTTCCCATCTTCTCTGGATTTTTCTCCAAGGACGAAATCTTATGGCAAACCTTTTCCAGTCCTTTGGGCGGGCTTCCTCTGTATATCATGGGGCTTGCTACCGCCGGTCTCACTGCCACCTATATGGGAAGACTTGTGGTGATGACTTTCCACGGAGAGAATCGTTCCTCGGATCATGTTCGTAAGCATCTTCATGAATCGCCCTTGGTCATGACCATTCCATTGATGGTATTAGCCGTTCTAGCTACGTTCGGTGGTTTTTTGAGTTTTCCACACTTCATCGGTGGAGACACCGTTCCTAACTATTTGGAACATTTAATTTCAGGAATCGTTCCAGCGAACTTGGGGCACGGCACTCATGCGATGGAATGGGCTCTATTAGGAGTGAGTGTGGTTGTGGCTCTGGGCTGTTTATATATGTCCAACGTCCTTTTTTCGAAAAAGCCAGACCAGCAAAAAGAAGGCCCTCTTACCTCTTTCTTGTACAACAGCTATTACCTCAATGAATTTTACGATGCCGCCGTAGTAAGACCCATCTACAAAGCGTCAGTATTTTTATGGAAATTCATCGATGTGGTCATCATTGATGGCGCAGTTTTGTTAACTGCCAAAGTTTCGCAGTTATCAGGGCGTACTCTTCGAGTGGCCCATACGGGAAGATTAGAACACTATCTAGTGGGTCTCATGGTGGGAATGATTCTATTCATGGGAATTTTATTGGTTCGAATGCTTTAAAGAAGTGAAGGAAAAATTATGATGTCCCTTTTTGGCGAACATACACTCACCTGGCTCACGTTTTCTCCATTACTAGTGGCTGTGCTTGTGCTCCTAGTTCCTGAGATTGCAGCTCGTTGGGTCGCTCTCATTGGATCGACTTTAGTATTTGTTTTTTCTTTGGCTATTTACGGCGCTTTCGATGTGTCGAATCCAGGCATGCAATTCGCAGTGAAAAAAGAATGGCTCCCAATGATCGGGGTAAGCTTTCAGTTGGGTCTCGACGGAATTAGTTTGTATCTAGTACTGCTGACCACGTTTTTGTTGCCGATCATTGTTATGGCCGCCTGGCACGCCGTGGAAACCAAGATCAAAAATTACCTATTTTTTATGTTGGCCCTTGAGGCCACGGTTATTGGTGCGTTTTTGGCGCTAGATCTATTCTTGTTTTACGTATTCTGGGAAGCCATGCTGATTCCGATGTTCTTCCTCATTGGTATTTGGGGAAGTAAAGATCGAATCTACGCAGCCCAAAAGTTTCTGCTCTACACCTTTGCTGGGTCTGTGCCCATGTTGGTGGCCATTATCTATTTGGTGCTGCAAACCAAGATTCAATTGGGGTTCTACTCAGCGGACTACAATGAAATTCTGAAACTTCAACTTCCTGGTGGAGAAATGCTATCTCCCCAAGGACTCATTTTTATGGCCTTTACTCTTGCCTTCGCCATTAAAGTGCCGCTCTTTCCTCTCCATACGTGGTTGCCCGATGCTCACGTTCAGGCGCCCACTGGTGGTTCCGTAATTCTGGCGGGTGTGTTGTTGAAGTTGGGAGGATACGGACTCATTCGTTTCGCCATGCCAATTTCTGCATCTGTTTTGTCCATTGTTTCTCCTTGGATGATGGGAATTGCCGCCATCGCCATCGTCTATGGTGCCTGTGTTGCTATTGCCCAAGACGATATGAAAAAGTTGGTGGCCTATAGTTCAGTATCGCATATGGGATACGTGATTCTCGGTTTGTTTGCGCTAAATCATATTGGCGTTACGGGCGCAGTATACCAAATGTTAAACCACGGCGTTTCTACGGGCGCACTCTTCCTTCTCGTGGGAATTCTTTATGAGCGCACTCACACTCGAGAAATTAAGGCCTACAGCGGACTCGCAAAAACGATTCCCTTGTTTTCCATTGTCATGATCATTGTCACCTTTAGTTCTATTGCCTTGCCGGGAACCAATGGATTTGTGGGAGAGTTTTTAATTCTTCAAGGTTCCTTCTTGGCTCATCCACTTTTTACGGCTATCGCGGGTAGTGGTGTGGTTTTGGGTGCTGTGTATATGTTGTGGCTTTGCCAACGAATTCTTTTTGGTGAGGCAGACGCAGAAAAGTCCAAGGATCTTACAGATATTAATTGGAGAGAGTTTGGTTATTTGGCTCCATTAATTGTTTTGGTTTTCTTGATGGGAATTTATCCAAAAATGTTTTTTGATCGGATGGAGCCCTCAATCTTAGAGTTCACGAAAAAAATTCAAGTCAGCCAACCCGTAAGTAAAACGGAATCCAAACAGGTGGAAGTTCATGCTCAACACAATTAATCCTCAGAATCTTGTCATCACCGATGCGCAATGGATGGGCTTAGCGCCACTCTTTATAGTAACGGTTGGTGCACTACTGGCAATGTTGTTGGTAACGGCTAAGGCATCTCGACACACAAAATTGCCATTATTCGGTTTCACTTGTTTAACCTTGGTTGCGTCGATGGTTTGGACAGGGATGTTTTGGGTGAAAGAGCCCGTTTTGGCTTTCGGTGGAATGATTCAATTAGACTACTTCAGCTCTTTCTTTCACTTCCTGCTTTGTGCAGCAACTCTTTTGGTTCTCTTGGGATCGTATTCGTATTTAGAAGAGGGAGAAATCCACTACGCAGAATTTTATCCCATCATTTTGTGTTCAACCCTTGGAATGATGTTGCTGGTATCCTCTGTAGAGTTGATCACCTTATTCGTATCTCTAGAACTCATGAGTTTAATGGTTTACGTTTTGGTTGGTCTAAGACGAATGAACGCAAAAAGTAATGAAGCTTCTATTAAATACTTCGTAATGGGGGGCGTTTCTGCAGCCATCTATTTATACGGAGTTGCCTTGGTGTATGGTGCCTTAGCAACTACGAAGCTTGCGCAGATCGCGTCCATGTTAAACGAAAGTGGATCCACCCTATTGGCCAACCCCATTTTGATCACCGGAATTGTGCTTTTGTTGGTGGGCTTTTTGTTTAAAGTGGCCGCCGCTCCTTTCCATATGTGGACGCCCGATGTGTACGAAGGCGCGCCTTCTAACATCACCTCTTATATGGCTACCGCTTTAAAGGCAGCTGTGTTTGCTTCTTTTGTTCGTTTGAGCCTTGGAATTCTAGGCGACGAGGGCGTATCTCTCCTTGGTGATGTGAAGCCCTTGGTTCACGGAGTGCTCTGGTGGTTAGCTCTGATCACTATGGTGGTTGGGAACGTAGTGGCCTTGATGCAAACGAATATCAAGCGGCTCTTGGCTTATTCAGCCATTGCCCATACGGGTTACCTATTGGTGGGAATTTTGGCAGGCCCAACGGTGGGTTATGCGGGAATTCTCTTTTATTTGGTCGCGTACGTGGCCATGAATATCGGCGCCTTTGCTTTGATTTCTTTGTTTGCTGGAAAAGACGATTCTGCGCTCACGCTCTCTAACGTAGTTGGACTCGGAAAGCGTCATCCTTGGGTAGCGGCTGCTTTGACCGTGTTTCTACTCAGTTTGGGTGGATTTCCCCCCACCGCAGGCTTCGTAGGCAAATACTATCTATTCTCTGGAGCTCTAGAAGCCGGAGAAACCCTTCTTGTATTGTTGGGTGTGCTTACGAGTGCAGTGTCGGTATTCTACTATTTGCGTTTAGTGGTGTTGATGTATATGAGCGAAGGTGAATCTAAGGCCATGGTTAAGCCTTCGAACTTTGCTTATGCTGCCATCGCCATCTGTGTATTGCTAACTTTGAACTACGGAATTTTTCCGGCAGCTCTCATGCACGCGGTGAGAAAAGCAGCTATTTTTTAAGATTTCTCTCCTGAGACTTCTTTCACAAGATCGGGAATTTTCAAGATATCGTCGAAGGGCTTGGCCAAAACAATGGCTGCGCCCTTTGTTATTAAAAGCTCTTTGGTTTGTTGGTCACCATAGGCAGTCATCATGATGACTTTCGTTTTCGGGTGATGCGACCGTAAAAAATCTAAAACTTCCGATCCCCCTACTTCTGGCATAAGAAAATCTAAAAAGGCGAATTGGAAAGAGTTTTTTGTCTGTAAAATCTGAATAGCCTCTATACCGCCATTACAAACAGTCACTTCGTGACCAGCTCTTTTTAAAACTCGCTCTAAGGTACTGGCAATTATCTTTTCGTCATCCACAACCAAAATAGAGCTCATTGTTTCGCCCTTGCTTCCCGTACTTCTTTAGGGATTTCTACAACGAATTCGGTGCCCTCTCCCAGAGTAGATCGAACGTCAACTTTCGCTTCCATTCGCTGGGCCAAATTTTTCACAATTGATAGGCCCAGACCAGTGCCTGATCCCTCTTGTTTTGTGGTGTGAAACGGATCAAACAAATATTTTAAGCGATCTGCGGGTATGCCCGGACCAGTGTCTCGAATGGAAATAGAATGAACGGTGGGCGATTCTTGGAGAGTGATCTTTAGTTCTCCTTTTCCATTCATGGCGTGGCACGCATTGGTAATCAAGTTGAAGAGAATCTGCTGTAAGGAGCTAGCAAATACGAAACAGGCTTCGTTGTTCGTTCGGTTTTCCAATTCTACTCGCACATCTTTTAGGGCCGATTTTGCAAACAAAAGCACAGATTCAACCAGTGGTTGTAACTGAGCTTCTTCTTTGGCCTTCGTTCTACCAGAGGTGAAGCCGAGGAGATCCTCAATAATTTTTTTCGACCGAGTGGCGGCGTCTTGGATCTCCAACACATCTTCTTTTAGGGTGTCAGGATACTTAACGAGCTCTGGATCGGTGAGAAGGAGTTGACTGGTGGCTAATATCCCTGCCAAAGGATTGTTGATTTCGTGGGCAATGGCACCAACCAACCTTCCTAAAGCTGCCATTTTTTCCGATTGAATAAGAGCAGAGGCTAATTGTGTTTCTTTGGAGACGTTTCGATAAAACTGAAAATGGTAGGACTCTAAACCCGTTCGAATTCCGTAGGACCAAACTAAAAGATCCTTTTTCGATTTCCCCTTAAATTGAATTCTTGTGCCGGATTGCGGTTGGGACTCGGTGGCTACTGGACAACCAATGCAGGGGCTCCTTCGATTCGCTAATAAAGTGAAGCACCGCTTTGGCTTCAGCTTCTTGATGTCTTCCTCTACCAGCTCCGCAAAAGCCTTATTGGCTTTTACGATTCGATAATTGGAGTCGATTACAGTGAGTGGCTCGGAAATGCCGTCAAAGGTCGAACGCCACTCTTTAGAGGCTTGGCCAATGGCCCGTAACATTGTCACCTTCTCTAGGGCCAACGCCAAAGGACCATAAGTTGTTTCCAGCAGCCAAAATTCTCGTTCTAAAAATGGCAATAATTCCCTACGATATAAAATCAAAATCGCCGACTTCACCCCACGATTCGATCGAAATCCATACCCATGAGAGAACTGAATGGCCAATCCAAAACTCCATGGATTTTGTGTGAGCCGATCGAAATGCGATTTTCTTGGATCTGAACTCGAAAAAGAAATCACTTCACCGTCAGTCAGCTCGAGGTTTATCTCGCTATCACTCACTTGAAGTTCTCGAACTTTGTCTTTTTGTTCGGCGGTGGAGTGCCAAGCCTCTAAAACCTTATTGTCCTGATCTAAAAAGGCTAGAGAGGCGTCTTGAAAATCAATCACGTTTCGAAGAGAAAGAATGGCTGGTAAAAGATCTTTATACTCCTCTACAGCTGTGCATTTTCTCATTAATCCAGTGACTAAATTGATGGCTGGATTGTGGTCAATTTTTGTGTTTTCTTGGTGGTGGTTTCTAAGTGCGGAAAGTCGTTTTTTCTGGCGTGCTAAATCAAGCGTATTTTGAATCTCCCAAATGGTTTCCTCTTTCGAAAAGTCGTGGGGCAACACTCTTGGAACCACTATTTTGGCGAGATTTGGAAGTTTTTGACCGGCAGCTAAAATAACTTCTGGCTGATTAAAGAGCTTCTGAATAAGATTCAGCTGATACTGAAAGAAAAAACTGTTTCCTAGAATGAATAAGTCTGCGGGATCTTCCTCGTAGTTTTCCAATGCAGATTCTAAATCCACATATCTTTGCGCAGAAAATACACCACTGATCTGTTGCGCTACCTGATCGACTTCTGGGTCTTCACCAATGAGATTGAGTCGAACAGATGGCATTTTAGGTGTTTCTAAGTCGCTGAAGCACCGGAATTCCGTAATCAGACATTTCACGAAGGGCTTCAGGAAGTTCGTTCATTAGAATGTCTGCCAAAAGCTCATGATCATTTTGTCTTTTCGCGGGTAGAAGTTCTTCAATGGCAGAAACTAAGCGCACCTGAGCAATTCTGAGCGATGAATCATTGGTGTGAATGCCCTTGTACTTTCCGCGCAGAATACTTTGAGATGTCATGATCAATTGAGCAAGATTCTCTAGACCATCAACTAAATGAAGAAAGTTATTGTCGGCATCTTTAATTTTGCCGGAGCGATAATTTTCTCCGTTCAATTGGCAATAAGAGATTAGTTTTTTGATATAACTCTTGGCAGAAGCCAGCGCTTCGAATGCGAGTTCAATTTGATCTACGGTGGTTATTTCTATTTTTCCAATTTGTCCAAGAGATCGCATAGAAAACTTTGGTTCTCCAGACTCGTCTACTGTCTGGCCATTGATTTTTAAAATGGAAATAACCTGCGACTTGGTAGCGAGGTCTCTATTCAGGGATAAGAGAAATTCTCCAAATAGAATAGAATCGTCTTTCTCTGTTTTTTTTCCGTTGATGATTAGATTAACCATTGGAGAGTACCTCCTGCGCACTATCGTTTAAAGCACGCTCAGTTTGTAGACTAGTATGGAACAAAGAATTAGCTAAGTCGAGAAGTACCATCACACGAAGCTTCAGTTGATTAAACTGCTGCTCCATTTCTTCTGCCAAAATTTCTGGGCTAGATCCTGGCATTAGTTCTTGACGCTTTTCGTGAAACGCACAGAGTGCCGCAATGCCAGGATACGTACGGCCCAAGGTATAAAGTAAAGATTCTGTTTCTTGCAATTTATCTGATTCGTGTTTTGCGCGACTCAGATTATTTTCTTTTAGGCTTCTTCCAATATATTTGGAGTACGTGCAGCCAAAATTGGCTAATTCATAGGTTTGTTCCAGCGGCTTTAGATATTCCGTTAGATCTGTCAAAGCAGAGTGATGCAGAATCTCTAATTCTTTCGATTGTAATTCTCGATGACTCAGGGAGTTTTCCCATAACAAGCGATAAAAAACTTTAATCACATCACCAATCTCCGAGCCTAGGTACAATAGCGGTCTTAAATACAATTCTGTTGTGGTTGTAGAGCTTGGAAATACGGTTTCGATTCTTTGGGTGATAAAAAGTCTTAAATGACCCAAATAGTTATCAATCATGTTCTCACTAAAAGTTTGCCATTGATCCAAAGAGGGAATGGTTCCTCCATTGCCGTGAATAGCAAAAGAAATCGAATCTCGAATCATCCCAGTAAGAGCTTTGGGATAAGAATCTTCATTGCTGGATTGAATGATCAAATGCCCGTGTCCATAGGGATAAAAAAGTGGATTTCTAGAGCCATCTAAACAAAGCGTAAATGTTCCATATCCTGAGGAAAGTAATGCGTTGGACCCGGAGCCGCAGATACATATATCTGCGCTTCGAAGAGCTTCAGCGGTTTCTAAAACACTAAATCGTCCAGTGCAGTCGTAAATGGAAGTGCTGGATTCTGAGCGTCCAGCAAGAATGAAATTGGCCACTTTCTTTTGAGCAAGAGTTCCGATTAAGTAGATGGAAATGGGGCTTTGAATTTGATCAATTCCCTCAATACAAGAACGAACTTCGTCAGTGGTCATAGAACCTAGGCACAAGGCTATTTTTAAGTTTAAATCTGATTTCAATTCGGAGAGTTCGGTTTTTTCTATGATGGAAGGAGCGTTTAACTCAAAGTTTGAATCGTATCCTTCCACTTGGGCGGTTCGCTTCAGAACATCTATATAATGATAGGGGTTGTTGAAGTCTTGGGCAGCTACACCTTGAAGGTAGGCCTTCCAGTCTACCGATTCACTCCCAATACCGTGAAGAGAGGAGTTTGATAGGTCAATCAACTCGACATCTTCATCGTCGGCGTATTCTTCTTGGAAAAATGAAATTCCAGGAATGAGCTGGGAGGCTTCTGCAAAGCAGCCCTCCGATATAATCCCTATTTCACTTGAGGGTAGTTTCGACTTTAAGCAACTCACAATAGACGAAGAGGCCAGAACGGCTTCCAGTGAGCTTTCGACTTTGATTGCAATCCTAGTTTTTTTCATACGCCAGCATTCCTTGCTTTTGGCGTCTCCGAGAATACTTATGTTTTCTTGGAGATCAGCTCTTTTAGTTTCTTGGCACCCTCATGGTCCGGTTTTAACGAAAGTAATTTTTCACATTCCTCTGCCGCTTCTTTATACAATCCACGATGATAAAGAATTCCAGCGTAGCTATAGAGAATATTCGAATTGATTGTGTTGTTCTCGATATAGCTCTTTAAAAGTTCACTCACGACCTCAAACTTCTTCAGTTCATAAGAACTTTTCACCAAATGATAAAGAGCGGTGGCATCATGAATGTCGATTCTTAGAGCTGCTGCAAATGAATCGTGTGCCGCTTCTTTGTTTCCAAGTCCCATTTGAGCGAGTCCCGCTCCGGTAAAGGCATTGGCGTTTTGAGGTTGAATTCTGATGGCTTCCTTAAAGTGTAAAAGAGCGGTAGCTAAATCGCCCTTCTTCATGGCTAAAGAACCAATATTCACATGCAGGGGGGCCGACCCTGGATTCAAGTCGTAGGCTTTACGGTAGTGGGCTTCTGCATTGTTCAGCTGGTTTAAGTGCATATAACAGCTGCCCAAAGTTTTATGAATTTCGAACGTCTGATTGGCTTTTAGCCTAGCTAAATTTTGAGCCCTTAATAAGGTGCCAACGGCCGCTTGGTACTCTTCTTTTTTGATATAAAGCTCTGCCAAAGCAAAGAGCGAACCGAAAGTTGGCTCAAAGATGATGGCTTCGCGATAGGCTTTAATGGCGAGATCAGTCTTGCCCTCAAGCTCATAGCAGCTGCCAAGGCCGCTATAGGCCAAACCTAAAGCTTCTCCGCTTTCCACTAAGGCTCGAAAAATATTTTTGGCTAAAGGAACGTCTCCGGCGGCCAAAAGAATCTTGGCATTTCGCACCAAAAGGGAAAGATTTAGGCGCCCATTGCTTTGTAGCACGTCTTCAGACTGAGCCGCATCGGCACTTTCGAAGGTTTCAGAAACCAAAGAGTGAATCGCAGCATTGTGCTCGAATCTTTGGCTAAAATCGATTTCCTTTTCTCTCATGAATCCTCAAATCCGTTTGTCTATTTTATCACTATAGTTGTGGCTGGTTTTATATTTGGCAAGTGCTTTCTTACCTTTCCCCAGGAGTTTTAGTTTTTCTAAGCCTTCGGTTTTAAGCTTTTCCATTAATTGAAGAATCTTCTCATCAATTTCCACGATTCTTTGTATCATGGAGTCTTTCTCACGAATGTAACGCTGAATAATGGTGCGATCGGCGCTATTAGGCTCTACTCCCGACTGACTATCATTTAGATGTATTTGAATCTTTTGATCTAAATCTTCTAAAATTTTCAGAAGACTCTCACGGTTTCCGTAGAATAGCTCTAGCTCATCGATAGCAACTTCTGGGGCATGGGTGAGGGCCTGTAAAAAAGCCTCATTACTATTCAAATATTTCGCGTACCAGTAGTTTTTGTCTTCTAAAAGTTTAAAAAGTTTTTTCACTTCTTTTCCCCCGCTTTTAGTTTTTCAACTGCTTCGCTCCATCCAGAATAAAGGGTTTCCAAAACTTTTATGCAGTGAGCGATTTTTGCTGGATCATTTTCAATATTCGCTTTGGTGGATTCCTGAAATAGGTGAATATAAAGGCCCTCAAGTTGTTTCGCTAAATCTCCACCGACCTCATGGTTCAAGGAATTCGACAATTCATTCAGAATGTCTTGGGCCTTGCCTAGGTGTTGGCCTTTTTCAGCATAATTCTTATTTTCCATGGCTATTTTGCATTTCTTAAAATGCTTAATGCAGCCTTCGTAAAGCATGAGGAGAATTTTCTCTTTGCTTGCCGTTTCAACCGATGTTTTGTGATACGCCTTCGCTCCGTACTGATTCATACTTTATCCTTCATTTCCTATCCTAGACCGGGGAGAATGCTGGATCCCCCCAGTGCATTTTGCATTGAAGCTTGTTGAGATTTTAGTTTCGCCATGGTGGATTCTAGTTTCGCGAACTTTTCTTTTAGTGCTCTTTCGGTTGTGGCGATCTGTCGTTCTTTGTTTTCGATCTGACGATCAATATCTCTAATACGTCTTTGAATTCCTTCTACTCGCGATTGAACAACGCCTTCTTGGCGAGTCATGCTCTGTGCGGTATTGCTGATTTGATTGGCAAATCCATCACCGCCGTCTTCCACGCCCACAAAAAACTGGGAAACGGCTCCAAAGTTTTCATTGAGGAGTCGCTCAAGTTTGTCGCCATTAAACTCTAATAGACCGTTTCTATTGAATACGATCCCCATGTCGGCCATACGGATATTTCCGTATTCGGTGGCCATGGGTGTTTGTACTAATTGGCGAATCTTGTATTCAAGCGTTTGCAGGGTGATATCGCCGCCAAGGGTGTTTGCGGTATTACTGTCTTTGTCGAGCGTGTTCTGATTTTGAATGAAGCCCAAGACCTCATTCAGTTTCTGAACCATTGCCTCTACTTTGCCCTTGATGCTTTTTACGTCTTCTTGAATTTTCAATGTAAATTCTTTTCCTGGAGCTGCATCTTTTAGATCTAAAGTAACTCCAGGAAGCAGATCTGCAATTTTATTGCCCTCGAACTCCACTTCGAAGCCATTTACTTTCACTACGGAATTCTGGGCCATGCGCTCTTTATCAAGATAAAAATCCTCATCTCCATCGAGGAAATAAAAAGTTGGGAATTCCGCATCGTTCATCTCGCCAGATTTATTGTGAGTAACAATAAGTCTCCAGGGCGCTTCTTCATCAACGCCGTCATCCACCACAATGGCATTGAGATCTAAGTCTTTCTGATTATTGATGAGCTTTGCAATTCCATTGAGGGTGCTGTTCTCTGGATCAACATAGACCTCTTTTGTGTCGCCGTTAGGTAAAGTGTAACTAAAATAGCCCGCTCCAATTTGAGTTTCATCGGGGTCGGGAAGTCCATTAGACATCATGGAACTTCTGCCAGCTAACTGAACCACTTCAATTTGATACGTTCCAGGTTCGGCTACGTTTTTGTCCACGCTTACATCCATAAGTTCTGGACGAGCGTTCACTGGCATGAGATCGCGGAACGAACGAAATCTTGTGAGATCTTTTACGCTTGAAGAAATATCTTTAACTTTCGCGGAAACTTCCTGCGCAAGTTTAAGTTTTGCCTCTTCATTTTTTTTACGAGCTTCCAACTGGCGAATAGGTTCGCGCTCGGCCTCTACCAAGCGTTGAACGAGGTCTTTGGGAAGACCTGAGACCATTGGACCTAAAGAGATCGCTGCCAACTTTCATCCTCCTTGATAAAAGAAGCACCTCTATGAATTATACGCAAAATGCCCGTAGACAGGCAAGAATAGTGGGATTTTCGGCAAATTAGTTCTGAGGAATTTCGACGATAGAGTTACCTTTTACCGTCAACAAATGGGCGCCTCTTTGAACGCCATCGGGGGTGAATCTGAATTCCCCTGAAATTCCACCGAAGTTTTCTTGTTTACGCAAATGATCCAGTAATGAAGCCCTTTGCGAGGCGTTGCTATCACTGAGCGCTTTCATCAAGATCTTGGCGGCATCAAAGGACTGAACTTCGATGGTACCTGGAATAGAGTTAAAGTTTTTCATATACGATTGAACAAACTCAATGGTCTTCGGATTTCGGCTGTTAGCGAAGAATCCATCTACAAAAAGCGATCGTTGTAGGTATCTTCCTGCTCTTTGCACGATCTCGGAAGTATTCCAGGTATTAATTCCAAGCATGGGGATATTGTCTACTTCTTCAACGGCGAAAGCGGGTGCGATTTGACCAACCGTGGTTGGATCGTCGGGAATAAAAACGGCGTCGAAGTCTACGATAGCTTTGGGATCAAACTGTTTCAAAATGCGCTGACGGAGTTTTCCCTTCACTTTTAGCGTAGAGGCATATTGGTCGGCTCGACGTTTTAAATCTTCTAGCTCGATTTTTCTCGCGCCTAAATACTCTTTGCCGAACAGTCTTCTAACTTCCTCTTGAAAGTCAGTGGCTTTGGGTTCGTATCTTTCAATGCCTACAATTTCACCGCCATTTTTTTCCACGGCATCCCAAAATAGGTTCACATATTCATCACCGAATGAATCACTGGGGGCTAAAATGGCAAATCGTTTGAATCCATTGACTCCCATGGCTTGAGAGACGATGAGATCAATCTGCTGATTCGGTGAAAGTGCAATGGGGAGAACATAGGAACCCAGTTGGCTCTCTTCAATTCGTTGACTAAGAGAGAAAAGTGGAACTCCATATTCTTGAGCTCGTCGGGCCACGTTAGGAAATTGCTTGCTGAGTAGGGGCCCAATGACAGCAATGGACTTTTCTTCCTTCACCAATTCTTCAAATTTTTCGAGCGCTGTTTCGGGGTTTTCACCCGAATCTCGAATGGCCAATCGAAAACGGGTGTTTTCAGAGAGCTCTGGCATTTCTTCATAGGCACCGTAGGCAAGCAAAATGGAGTTCAGACAAAGGCGACCAAATTTTGCAAATTTGCCCGATAAGGGCAGCAAAATTCCAATGGTGTTTTTGTCCACTTCAGAGATTTTTGAAATGTCGGCAAGCATTTCCTCAGCTCTTGCTCGAAGGGGATGGTTGGGTTCGGCATTATTAAGAGCGCTTTTTAGCAAGCTCTCTGCCTCTCCTGGATCGCCCCTGTACATATAGCCTCTAGCCAACAAGATTTTGGTGGCAATCCCTGCGGCACTATCTGAGGGAAACGAAAGGGTGGAGATCTTTTCTAGATCCGCTTTGGCGTCTTTTAGGTAAATATTTTTCGATGCGTTCATCGCCTTTTGAAGAAAAGTATCTCGGGCTGCCACATCGCGAGCCACATTTGCAGCAATTAAATATTGCATGAGAGCATCAAGATGATTGCCTCTTGCGCTATAAACATTTCCAAAAAGATGATGAAAGCGAGTGCGAGTGTCTGGATCAAGGGCTTCACCCTTTACGGTCTGAAGGGTATCAAATGCATCGAGGGCTTTATTTAACTGGAACTGGGCGTTACCAAGATTGTAGCGAGTTAAATGCAATAGAGAATCTTGGGCCTCTAGCGTGCGATTTGCCACTTGAACGGCAGCTTCAAATTCTTGAATGGCGCCTTGAATGTTTCTCGCCTGAAAAAGCATTAAGCCCTTTAAGTTATGGGCTCGAATTTTTGTCCGTGAAGAAACATTTTGAGAAGAGAAGAATTTTGTCAGTGACTTAAGCGCGTTTTCGGCCTCCCCTTTGAGATAAAAACGTTCCGCTTCGGTATAAAAGGAGTCAGCGTCCACCGCAGCGGATGCTGAGCTGGCAGGCGGTTCCACTGCATGGGAGATCGTTGCAGGTGCAACGGTTACCAAGGAACACAAACCAAACAATAACGCTTTGTTCATCCAAAAAGATCCTTCACCTTCCCAAGAAAACTCTTGGTCAAGGGCTGCGAGTCTGAGCCAAAACTTTTTTCTAACTCAAGCAGAAGTTCTTTCTGCTTCGCCGTTAGTTTCGTTGGCGTTTCCACAAGTATACGCAGCAGTTGGTCGCCTCGTCCATATCCGCCCAGACGGGGCACACCTTTTCCTTTTAGGCGAAGGGTTTGATGACTTTGAGTTCCAGGAGGGATCTTTACTTTTACTTTCCCATCGAGGCTGGGTACCTCTATTTCCGATCCGATAGAAGCCTGAGCGATTGAGATGGGAATATCGCAGAGCACATTTTCGCCATCTCTTTCGAAAATAGGGTGATCTTTTACTTGTACAACAACAAAAAGGTCACCATTGTGTCCACCGCGAACCCCGCTGTTTCCTTCTCCGCTTAACTTTAGGCGCTGACCAGAATCAATGCCCGCAGGTATTCTCACTTCGATCTTCGATTTTTTCTGAATTCTTCCATGGCCGCGGCAAGAGTCGCAGGGGTCTTTGATCACCATTCCTTCGCCATGACAGGCGGGACATGGTCTAGAAACACTAAAAAATCCCTGTTGAAAGTGAACTTCTCCACTTCCACCGCAGGTTCCACAGCTTTGGGCTTTTCCAGATTTCGAGCCCGTGCCAGAACAGGTTTCGCAGGCGGTTTCGCGCCACACTTCAATGGTCTCTGTTTTTCCAAAAGCCGCATCTTCAAAAGGAATTTCCAAATCGATGGAAAGATCCTCTCCGGGACGTCCCCCAGATCTTGACCTGGATCGTCTTCTGCCGCCGCCTTGGCCAAAAATATCGCCAAAAATATCGCCGAAAATATCGTTGATGTTTCCTTCGAACCCTTGACCGCCATAGCCCCCACCAAAAGGTCCGCCGCCAGGTCCATTCACACCGGCATGGCCAAATTGATCGTAGGCTTTTCGTTTTTCCGGGTTCGAAAGAACCTCATAGGCTTCCGAAAGTTCTTTAAACTTTTCTTCCGCTTCTTTGTTCCCTGGGTTTTTGTCGGGGTGGAACTGAACAGCTTTTTTTCGATAAGCCTTTTTCAATTCCTCAGCAGAGGCGGATTTAGAAACTTCCAAAATTTCGTAGTAGTCGCGTTTGGCTGCCATAAAAAAACCGCCACCACCGTTCTGGTAGTGGCGGCTCCTCACTGATTAGAGTTCTTTGAAGTCGGCATCGATCACATCGTCACCGTCTTTTTTCTCTTTCTTTTCTTCTTCTCCGGCATGGCCATTGCCATTACCGTTGGCACCATTACCTGGTGTGGCGGTTTGCTTATACAATTGTTCCGCCATTTTATTGGAAGCCTTTTGAAGGGTTTCCAGCGCAGACTTCATTTTATTGTAGTCATTGCTTTCCAGTGCAGACTTCGCTCCAGTAAGAGCAGTTTCTACCTCGGTTTTCGTTCCAGCTTCAATTTTGCTTTCATTCTCTTTTAAGGTCTTCTCTACTTGATACGTAAAACCATCGAGTTCGTTTTTCGCATTCACAGCCTTCTTTCTTTCTTCATCGGCTGCGCGATTTTTTTCTGCATCACTCACCATGCGCTTGATTTCCTCTTCGGTCAAACCAGAGCTAGGAGTGATTTGGATCTTTTGTTCTTTTCCAGTTCCCAAGTCTTTTGCAGAAACATTCACGATACCGTTGGCATCAATATCGAAAGTTACTTCGATCTGAGGCATTCCTCGCGGAGCTGGAGGAATTCCCACAAGATCAAAGCGACCCAGTGGGCGGTTATCTGCAGCAAACTCACGCTCTCCTTGAAGAACGTTGATGGTCACAGCGGTCTGGTTGTCTCCAGCCGTAGAAAACGTTTGAGATTTTTTCGCCGGAATAGTGGTGTTCTTGTCGATCAACTTAGTGAAAACACCACCAAGGGTCTCGATTCCCAAAGAAAGAGGAGTTACGTCTAACAAGAGAACGTCTTTCACCTCACCTTGTAATACTCCCCCTTGAATGGCGGCCCCCACGGCAACCACTTCGTCTGGGTTTACTCCCTTAGAAGGTTCTTTTCCGAAGATCTCTTTTACCTTTTCTTGTACTTTTGGCATTCGGGTCATTCCACCCACCAAAATCACTTCGTTGATTTCGCTCTTGGAAAAGCCAGAATCTTTCAAACAAGTTTCACAAGGCTTCACTAGAGCATTAATAAGATCGCCCACTAATGCTTCAAGCTTCGATCTAGAAATATTTACGTTTAGGTGCTTGGGGCCGGAAGCGTCTGCCGTGATAAATGGCAAACTAACCGTGGACTCTAGAGAGCTCGAGAGTTCGTGTTTTGCTTTTTCAGCGGCTTCCTTTAGTCGCTGAAGAGCCATTTTATCTTTGCGAAGATCAATTCCGTTTTCCTTTTTGAATTCTTCAGCCAAGAAATCCATGATTTTTTGATCGAAGTTACCACCACCCAAGAAGGTGTCACCGTTGGTGGCTTTAACTTCAAATACGCCGTCGCCAATTTCTAGAATGGAGATATCAAACGTACCGCCCCCTAGATCGAATACAGCAATTTTCATGTCTTTCTTTTTGTCGAGACCATAGGCAAGAGCTGCGGCCGTTGGTTCGTTAATGATTCGTTTCACATCTAAGCCGGCGATACGGCCAGCGTCCTTCGTGGCTTGTCTTTGCAAGTCATCGAAATAGGCAGGAACAGTGATCACCGCTTCTGTAACGGCCTGACCCAAATAGTCTTCTGCGGTTTTTTTCATTTTCATCAATACTTGGGCAGAGATCTCTTGCGGGGAGTATTGCTTTCCACCCACTTCAATTCCGGCGTCGCCATTTTTCATTTCTACAATTTTAAATGGAGCAACTTTGATGAATTCCTGCACCTCTTTGGAAGAGAATTTTCTTCCGATCAAGCGCTTGGCTTCGAAAATTGTTTTCTCGGGATTCGTAACCGCCTGGCGTTTTGCGATTTGACCGCAGAGGATCTCTCCTTTGTCTGCAAATCCAACAATCGAAGGGGTCGTGTTCGCGCCCTCGGAGTTAGCAATCACCTTTGGGCTGCCGCCCTCTAAAACCGATACACATGAGTTGGTTGTACCTAAGTCGATTCCAATAATTTTACCCATAAAATCCTCCTAAAAAATCCGTTAATTTTTCGCCACAATCACGCGCGCGGCTCGCAGTAATTTCCCATGAAGGGTGTAGCCCTTCTGAATCTCTTTCAAAATCGTACCTGCCTCTTGTTCCGAAGCTTCGTCTCCCACGGCTTCGTGGAATGCTGGGTCAAATTTTACCCCCAAAGCACTGACCGCTTGCACTCCTTGAGACTTCAAGGTTTCCATTAATTGGTAATGGATCATTTCTACGCCCTGGCACACTTGAGCCAAAGGGCTACCCTTTTCGCCGCCAGCACTTTTGGCGTGAGTGACGGCTCGTTCAAAATTATCCACCACCTGGAGTAGGTCCCTTAAAAAGCCTTCGTGACCAAACTTCAAAAAATCGGCCCTGTCGCGCTCATTTCGGCGGCGGAAATTTTCAAATTCCGAATACAAATAAAGGTATTTTTTTTCCGATTCCTGCAATTTTCCTTGAAGCTCCACCACTGGATCGGGGGAATTTGAGGCTTCGGCACCCTCTTTTTGTTCTTCGGTTGCGCCCGAAGATTCTTTTGAAGTATCTGTATTCATTAGCTAATTTTTCCTATCGCAATGGTTTTATTTCTATACCCTCAATATGGTTCTGCTCCAACGAATGTCAAGGCGCTAAGGGTGGTGATTTTGGGGGCTATAGCAGCTTTTTCACGATCTCGTCGGCCAGCATTCTCCCCTTCAAAGTAAGCACGAAATGGTCTTTGGAAAGGGTCGCCAAGCCTTGATTTTCCAAATCTTGAAAGAGGGCGGATTTCTTTTGCTTTAACGAGAAGCCAAAATCGCTCTCCCAGCGCGTCAAATCTAGCCCTTCCTGGGTTCGTAATGACGTAAAAAGTCGCTCAATCTGTAGTTGGTCCGGAGATAAAAATTCCTCGGTGTCCAGGGAGCTTTGGCCTAAATTTATTCTATTTATGTATTCATTCCAGTCGGAAATATTTTTCCAGCGTCGGTTCTTGCCGTCGAAGCCATGGGCGGAAGGGCCTAAGGCAAAATACGCACCTCCACGCCAATAATTGGAATTGTTTTTTGAGCGAAAGCCCGGCTTACCAAAATTAGACATTTCGTAGTGTTCATACCCTCGATCTCGGAGGAAGAAAGAGAGTTTTTCCACTTGTTCGCTGGCAAATTCATCGGAAGGGAGTTGGGAATACAGAAAATGTTTCGGCTCAAGGGTAAGGTGATAGGCAGAAAGATGAGAAATGCCTAAATCAACGAGCTTTCTGGCGTCTTCTAGAGTGCAATTCCGCTCAGTGCCAGGAACGGCATACATTAAATCAACACTTGTGTTTTCAAATAGGGATCGAATTTCTTTGGCGCAGTCTAGGGCCTCTTTTCCTGTATGAGTTCTGCCCAAACGTTTCAGCGTGTGATCGTTTAGGCTTTGAACACCCAAAGAAATGCGGTTAATTCCCATCTCTTTCCAGGCCAGAAGGCGATCCTTTTCAATGGTGTTGGGGTTGGCCTCCATTGTAATTTCGGCTCCAGGCAATAGATGGTTTCGAAAAACCTCCAAAAAGCTCTTTAGTTCTTTTAGGGGAGATACGCTGGGTGTTCCCCCTCCTAGATACAAAGCAGCTAATTGAGGCTTTTCTCGCTCGACGAATGAAGTTGCCTCTTTTTGTAGGGCAGAAAGAAAGGCTTCCTGATCGGCGTCTTTGGATCGGGCCGTATAAAAATCGCAATAGTGACAAATCACATCACAAAACGGAAAGTGAGCATAGACGTAGGAATAGCGTGACATTGCTGCGGAATATCTATTCTTCTCCTCGTCCGGTCAAGAGAATCTCTAGCTTCTGCTAGTTTTTACATTCTCTCGAGTCTTCGATGTTTTCGAAGAGCCAGATTTGTTTCCAGACTTTTGCGATACTCGCGATGGGCTCTTGGGTTGGTATCTTTCCAGCATGGCCCTAGCGTTCGCTAGAGAGGCCTTGTCTTTGGAATTTCCGCCTAACATCCGAGCTAACTCGATTTCTCTCTCGTCTGTATTCAATGGAATCACGCGAGCGAAGGTTCGTTCTTTGCCCTCAATTTTTTTCACCATCTTCTCCACATGAAAGTGCAGATTGGCAAACACTGCCACTTGAGGAAGGTGAGTGATGCAGATCACTTGATTGTTTGCGGCCACGCTTTGCAGTTTTGCGCCAACGGCAATTGCCGTGCTTCCGCCAATACCAGCATCTACTTCGTCGAACAAATAAACGCCCACATTCCCACGACTCGAAACCACATTATGCATGGCTAGCATCACACGAGAAAGCTCACCACCAGAGGCTACTTTATTCAAAGGCCCCATGGTTTCTCCGGGATTGGCGGCAATTTGAAACTGAACTTGGTCTAAGCCGAAGGGGCTGGGCGTTTCTAATTCATGGATTTCCACTTGAAACCGGGCCCCGCCCATATGTAACTCTGCCAGTTCTTTCTCTACCTGTTTCGAGAAATCTTTTGCCGATTTTGCTCGAAGTTTTGAAAGTGCTTTTGCCTGATTCTGAAAAAGCTCCAAGGCATTTTTCATTGCCACTTCAGCTTCCTTCAATGAAGAATCGTGGTTCTCTAATTTTCCCAATTCCTCTTGAAAGGCTTGGAAATTATCGATGGCTTCTTGAAGTGTTGGACCGTATTTCTTTTTCATTTTTGCTAAGAGCGCAGAGCGGGCGTTCAGCTCTTCAAGTTTGCTTTCGTCTCTTGAAAGCGATTGCGAATACGATCGAAGAAAAATAGCCAATTCGTCGGCATGAATCTTAAACTGTGCCAATAAATCTACGGCAGTTTCTAATTTAGGATCTAACTTCACTAAAGACTTTATTCGATTACTCAAATTGCCGATGGAATCTAAAATAGAAGGTGCCTCGGAATTTTCTGAACCAAAAAGAGCGGTTTCCGCCTCTGCGCTGAACGAGAAAAGATCCTCAGCGCTTTCCAAAAGCTTTAGGTCTCTTTGAATTTCTACATCTTCATTGGCATTAGTAAGTGAGGCCTCTTCTAATTCTTGAATTTGAAATTTAAGAAAATCGATTCTTTGCTCTCTCATGGAGGAGTCTGTGGATAGATCTTCCAAAGCTTTTGATTTTTCTTTCCAAGATTGAAAGAGTTGACGAATTTTTAATCGCTGCTGATCGAGGTCTCCAAATCGGTCGATCCAAAAAAGTTGTTCATCGGCCTTAGAAAGTAGTTGTTGGTCGTGCTGTGAACAAAGATCTACGAGACTTGAAGTAATTTTTTGAAGAGTGGCAATATTGACCATGCTTCCATTTACGAAAATTCGATTTTTCCCAGATCGGTGAACGATCCGTTTCACAATCAATTCTTCCCCACTATCAATGCCTGCAGATTCCAGCGCACGGTTGAGTTCTTCAGAATTTGCCACCTCAAACAGGGCTTCCACGCTGGCCTCTTCTGATCCATGGCGAATCAAATCTGTTGAGGCTCTGCCCCCCAAGATTAACATCAGGGCGTCCATCAAAATCGATTTTCCAGCCCCCGTTTCTCCAGAAATAATATTTAGCCCCTCACCAAAGTGAATGGTGGTTTCATCGATAATGGCAAAGTTTTGGATGCGAAGATTTCGAAGCATTTTAGTTTTCCCCTCGAATTCCTAAGTTGAGTTTCGTTCGTAACAATTCGAAATAGTCTCTTTTGGGCGACTGAACCACCTTTAGGGCGTGGCGTTTGTATTTCGTGATGGATATGATGTCGCCCTGGTGAAGTTCATAGCCAAATTGCCCGTCTAAAGTCAGCATGATGTCGCCGTCTTTTTGAAAGATGCTAACGTCGATTTGTGCTTCCTCTGGAATCACTAGAGGGCGCACATTCAAGCTATGAGGACAAATGGCAGTAATCACGGTTCCACCTACTTTGGGATGAACAATGGGTCCACCTGCTGCCAAAGAATATGCCGTTGATCCTGTGGGAGTAGAGACGATAAGTCCATCCGCTTTCAGGCGCGCGACCGAAACTCCGTTCAGGCTCACCTGAAAATCAATCACTCGAGCGATGGCACTTTTTGTCACCACCACGTCGTTCAGTACGGGAAGGCAAAAAAGCTCTTTGCCTTTTCTTTTCACACAAGCTTCCAGCATGGATCGTTCTTGAATTTCATATTTTCCTGCTAAAACCTGCTCTAAGGCCTCAAAAGTTTCTTCTTTTCTTACTTCCGTCAAAAAACCAAGGGTTCCCAAGTTAATTCCTAGAATGGGAATAGACTTCCAGATCATCTGCCTAGCGATGGACAAAAAGGTTCCATCACCGCCAAAAACCACAATCATATCGCAAGCAGCTGGAAGCTCTTCTTTTGGAAGTGTCTTCGACTTTTTTCGTTTCGCTAGAAAAGCCGTAGCCTCGTCGGCCACAATTACTTCGCACTTTTTCTTCGTCAACCAGTCTGCTGCCTCTAGGGCGAGTTTAGTGGCGCTATCAACATTGTGCTTAATCACAAAGCCGAAAGTTTTAGGTGCTTTTTTGCTCATGAAGTTCCCCGGTTCCGAAGCTGTTACGGTGCCATGAAGGTGGTATGCGGACAGCTATTGTTGAACTATGCACTCTATTTCAATTCGTGCGTCTCTTGGCAATCGCGAAACTTCCACCGTCGATCTTGCTGGCGGATCTTTTCGAAAAAAAGCGCCGTAGATTTGATTCACGGTGGTGAAATCGCCGAGATCTTTCAAAAAAATGGTGGTCTTCACCACATTCTCAAAAGTGGCTCCCACTTCTTTCAAAATGGCTTCGATATTTTTCATTACTTGTTTGGTTTCCGCTTCCACGCCGCCAGTTACCATCTGGCCTGTGGATGGGTCCAAGGCGATTTGCCCAGACAAAAAATAGGTTCCATTGCCCGTACCAATCGCTTGAGAATACGGACCAATGGCTGCCGGGGCATTTTTTGAGCTCACTACTTTTTTCATGCGTTACCTAACACTTTCTGCTGATCTTTTGCATTTTGAATGGCGATAGAAGTAAAGGTGGCCATATTCACCACGTCTTGGACGTCCGCTCCGGTGGGAATTACATTCACAGGTTTGTTCATTCCCACAAGAATAGGTCCAATGGCTTCAGCCCCACCTAGTCTTTGCAATAATTTATAAGAAATATTCGCCGAACTTAGGTTCGGGAAAATCAAGACGTTTGCATCACCCTGAATTTTCGAGAAGGGGAAAAACTCGCCGGCAATCTTTTCATCAATGGCAGGCTCCACTTGCATTTCACCATCGATAATCAAGTCCGGTCGCTTTTGTTTGGCGATGGCCACAGCTTCTTTCATCATGATCGACGAAGTGGTTGGAGCGGATCCAAAGTTTGAATACGAGAGCATGGCCACTCTTGGTGCCGTTTGTAAGTATTTCGCGGCCATGTCAGCGGTTTCAATGGCCACCAATGCGATATCGTTGGCGTTCATGCCCACATTCACGGTGGTGTCAGCGAAAAACATCACACGAGATTTGAAAATCATCATGTAAATACCAGCCACTCGAATGCCGGGTTTTGTGCCAATCGTGTGCAACATGGGGCGAATCGTATCGGGATACGACTGGGTGAGTCCGTTCAAAATTCCATCGGCCTCTCCGGTTTCCACCATCATGGGACCAAAGTAGTTGCGGTTGCGCATGACTCGTTGGGCACGCACGGGAGTCATGCCCTTTCTTTGGCGTTTTTCTAACAAAATTTTTGCGAAGCTGTCGCATTTCGTTGAACGAAGCGGATCTTCGATTTGAACGGAGCTTAAGCTTTCCAGGCCTAGCTTTTTCATATTGGCGCGAATTTTCGTTTCGTCTCCCAAAAGAATCGGCACAGCAATCTTTTCATCATTAACGATAGTGGCAGCCTTAAGAATGGTTTCGTTTTCTCCCTCGGCGAAAACAATTTTAGGCAGATATTTTTTTGTTTCCACTTGTCGGCGAACGGTATTTCGCAACGTTCTCATCACCACGTAGCGGTTGCCCATCAAGCTTTCCAAAGACTCTTTGTAAGCGTTGATATCACTAATGGGGAACCTGGCTACGCCAGAATCGCTGGCAGCTTTAGCCACTGCGGGAGCTACCCACAACAACACTCTTGGATCGAAAGGTTTCGGAATCAAATATTCTCGACCGAAAGTGAATTTCACACCACCATAGGCCGCGGACACCATTTCTGGCACTGGCTCTTTTGCCAATTGGGCAAGTGCTTTTGCGGCAGCCACTTTCATTTCTTCGTTAATCTGACGAGCTCTTACGTCCAAAGCGCCGCGAAACATGAAAGGAAAACACAAGACGTTATTCACTTGGTTGGCATAGTCAGATCTTCCGGTGGCGATGATGGCATCGCTTCTTACCTTTTGAATCTCTTCTGGAAGAATTTCTGGATCGGGATTGGCCATCGCAAAAATAATAGGATCTTTCGCCATTGTCTTCACCATCTCGGCAGACACGGCGCCCTTTACGGAAACACCAACAAAGGCATCGGCCCCTTCCATAGCTTCGGCGAGGGTGCGTTTTTTTGTGTCTACGGCAAATCGCTCTTTGTAGGGATTCATGCCGTCTGTTCTGCCCTTGTAAATGACTCCTTTAGAGTCACACATGATGAGGTTCTCTTTTCTGATCCCCATGTTGAGGTACATATTGGCACAGGCCATGGCAGCAGCTCCGCCCCCGGAGAAGACTACTTTCATTTTGGATGGATCTTTTCCGATAATTTCAATGGCGTTAGCAAAAGCCGCCGCAGAGATAACTGCCGTTCCGTGTTGGTCGTCATGAAAAACGGGAATATTCAGTTCTTTTTTGAGTTGTTCTTCGATGTAGAAACATTCAGGTGCTTTGATGTCTTCTAAATTGATTCCACCAAAAGTGGGTTCCAGCATTTTACAGGCCTTGATCACGTCGTCGGGATCTGGGGCATTCAATTCAATGTCGAATACGTTGATGTTTGCAAATTTTTTGAAAAGAATTCCCTTTCCTTCCATCACGGGTTTTGCAGCCAAGGGTCCGATATTCCCTAGTCCCAAAACGGCTGTGCCGTTGGAGAGAACGGCCACCAAATTTCCTTTGGTGGTGTATTCGTAAACCTGGTCTGGATTTTTGGCGATCTCTTCACAGGGAACGGCCACTCCGGGGGAGTACGCTAGAGTTAAGTCCCTGGCTGTGAAGCAGGGTTTTGTGGCAACGACCTCTACTTTTCCTTTAGGGTCGCGGGAATGGTATTCAAGTGCATCTCTTTGTAGTGACATAGGAAAACGATCATAGCGCCGAACTTCTTAGGTGGCTAGCTTTGCCTCCGGGATGGGAAGTGTTATGGTTTTTCCTATCAAAGGAGTTCCCATGAAGAGCATATGGATATTTGCCCTAGTTATTTTGACCTCATGCGCTAGTGCGGAGCAAAAGCCCGAAAAAAAGTGGGAGGTTAAGGTGAGCACCAAAGGAGAGCCCAAAATTTGGGTTACGAAACTGGATGGATCGAAGCAGTGTGAACCCAATTCAGCACAGTTTTCCCCCGAAGAGGCCGCAAAAGCCCTAAAAGGCATGGGGATCTTGGTCTACCAATTTCGTTCTGGCAACGACGGAATGATGCGAACCGCCGTCTGTGGCGCAAGCACTGGGAACACGGTGGATCTCGAGATTTCTCGAAAAGATTTAGCGAAGGCCCAGGCCCAGGGGTTTCAGCCCATGAAGACCCAAAATTGACATTCTGCACCTGTCCCACTATGTTGGGGACTCGAAAGCGGGGTGATATTGTATGGAAAAACCAACCATTAGAGTAAACGAAGGTGAGTCCTTCGAGAACGCCATTAAGCGTTTCAAAAAACTCTGTGAAAAAGCTGGCATTCTTTCCGAAGTTCGTAAGCGCGAACATTACGAAAAACCCAGTGTAAGAAGAAAGAAAAAATCCATCGCCGCTCGTAAGCGTTCGGAGAAAAAAGGCCGTCGCACGTTCACTCGCGAATAGTTTTTTTCGAAATGAAGGAAAGAGGGGCATGGCTATGGCTTTGCCCCTTTTTCGTTTTTCTATTTACCCGTCATTAGGAGAAATCTGTGAGTATCAAAGAAAAAATTAAAGCCGACATGATCACCGCAATGAAAGCGAAAGAAAAAGAACGATTAGAGTGCATTCGTTTTTTACAGGCAGCCATTAAGAAACAAGAAGTGGATACCAGAAAAGATCTCGATGATGCGGCAGTAACTGCCATTTTGATGAACCTTTCGAAACAACGAAGAGATTCCATTGAGCAATTTAGAAAAGGTGGTCGTGAAGATTTGGCGGCGAAAGAAGAGACAGAGCTAAAAATTTTGCAATCGTATTTGCCTGAGCAAATGAGCATCGATGAATTAAAAAATGTGATCGAAGTAGCCATCAAAGAAACCAATGCCACCGGCATGAAAGAAATGGGTCTTGTGATCAAGGCAACCATGGCAAAAGTGGCTGGAAAAGCTGAAGGCTCCGTGGTTAGCGATCTTGTAAAGAAGCGGCTTCAGGCTTAGTTCCCAAGAATCGATACAGCCGAATGGCAACTGACAAGGAATTTACCAAAAAAGTAAAAGACGCTCTCGATTTGGTCGCCTTTGTGGGGCAATCCGTGGCGCTCAAGCGATCTGGAAAATATTTCCAGGGTCTTTCACCTTTCTCAAAAGAGAAATCACCTTCCTTTTTTGTGGATCCAGAAAGACAAACCTTTCATTGCTACAGCACGGATCAAGGCGGGGATATTTTTGATTTTGTGATGCTTACAAAGGGTTTCTCGTTTCGAGAGGCGCTAGAGTTTTTGGCGCAGAAAGCAGAAATTCCCATAGAGCGTTCCAATCGTTCACCCGAGGAAGTGGCTCGCGAAAGACAAATGGAAGAGGAGAAAAAGCTTCTTTTAAAGCTCAATCGATATGCCGCCCGATTCTACCAAGAACAACTAGAGGGCGGCACTGGAGCCGCTGCCCGAGAATATGTGCAAAAGAGAGGCATTAGCAAAGACACTCAGCTGGCTTTCGCTATTGGTTTTGCCCCCGATGCGTGGACGTCGCTTCGAGATTACTTTTTAAAAATCAAAGCGCCGCTTTTAAAGGCCCATGCTTTGGGTTTGTTTCGAACCAAAGGGGGCGAAAAACCCAAAGAAGATGGCTCGAACCTCTTTGATACCTTCCGCAATCGATTGATTTTTCCCATTCGAGACACCAACGGGGAAGTTTTGGGATTTGGTGGACGCTGGTTGGGGTCTTCCACGGAGGACGCTCCCAAATACTTAAACAGCCCAGAATCCATTGCTTATGAAAAAGACCGAGTTCTTTACAATATAGACCAGGCTCGAAAGCCCATTCGCGATATGGAGACAGTAGTTTTGGTTGAGGGTTATATGGACTGCATTTCCATGGTGCAGGCGGGTTTTCCCAATGTGGTGGCCAATTGTGGAACGGCCTTGACGCGCACCCAGGCGGGGCTTTTGCGAAAACTGGCCCCAAAAATTATTTGCTTATACGATTCCGATGCTGCGGGGCGCGCTGCCAGTGAAAGGGCTATGAATGTGTTTTTGGAGTCGGAAGGGTATCCCCTTTTGGGGGTAAGGGTAGATGACGGAAAAGACCCTGACGAATTTTTGCGATCCCATGGAGAAGAGGGACAATTGAAAATGGCTGAATTGCTACAGAATGCCCCAGCCTTGATTGACGAGTGGATTCAAAAACTCCTAAAAGAATCGCCCACTTCCCTTCAGGGAAGGGCAGAAACTCTCGATAAAATTGCTCAAAAAATGGCTCGTCTAAAAGACAATCTTTGGATTGAAGCTAGAATTTCTTGGGTCTCCAAAGAGTTGCAGATGGAGCCCGGTGTTTTCGTGGGAGCCATTCGAAAATATCGAAAAGGATTTGAGTCCAATTCTGTGACAGATGTACAGGCAAAAACCGGGCCGAAAGTGCCCGAAAATACTCCGGACTTGACAAAAAAATTCCAGGGAAAAAGCAAGCAAAATCAAGGTTCAAATGGTAAAAGGGAGGTTGGCTTTGAGCAGAGGTTTTTGGCTGAACTAATAAAATATCCAAAATGGATTTCGCTTTTGAGAGAAAAGGGCCACGCCCTCTCCACATTGGAGTTCATTAGCGAAGAAAAAGTTCGTCAGGTCACTCAAGCTTTGCTGGAACCTTTGGGTGAAGGAGAGAAAAACGAAGATCGAATTCAAGAAGTTTTTGAGCAAACGCGGGACAAGCCCGAGCTTCGAAAGTTTTTGACGGCGATCTTCTTAAAAACAGAAGAGCTTCGAGAAGCACCAGATGAAGATCTTGATGCCGCTCTAGCAAGGTTGAAGGACGAACACTTGAAGAAGCAGTCTGCGGAATTGAATGAAAGAATTCGGCAGGCACAAAAACTTGGGAACTCTGAAGAAAGCAATAGGCTCTTTCAGGAGTTGATGAATTTAGAAATTTCTCGAAAGAGAAAATAGAGCATTGGAGACAAACCGAATGGCTGAAATCACTAGATCAAAACTACTTGCCGCAGACTTTATTCCCGCGAAGGATCTGAAAAAGATGCTTGAGCTTGGGAAGGTGAGAGGCGTGCTGACGTTTGAAGAAGTGAACGATCTCATTCCTGCAAATATTTTAGAAGCCGCTCAAATCGACGCGGTGATGGATTATTTGTCTGACAACGATATCGAAGTGGATGAATCGTTAAAGGCAAAGGCCACGGATGCAGAGGGCGAAGAAGACGACGACTCTGAAGGGCTCGATGAGTTCCTCAAGAAAAAACAGAAAGAAGAAGAAGCCAGCGTTCGATCTATCGATCCTGTAAAGCTTTATCTGCGAAAAATGGGCTCAGTTTCGCTTTTGACCCGAGAGGGAGAAGTTGAAATTGCCAAAAGAATTGAACAGGGTGAAGAGCAAATTGTTTCCGCGCTTTTGAGCTGTCAGCTCGGCGTGGATTCTATTTTAGGACTTTCTCAAAAAGTTCAAGATGGCCAGCTTCGCGTGAAAGATATGATTCGCGGAGTGGACGAGGAAATTTCTGAAGAAGACGAAAAGGCCCACCAGGCTAGATTGATGACTTCGATGAACGCGTTGAAGAGTCAGCTTGACCACTTCAAAAAAGTAAAAGTTCAATACTTGAGCTCTAAGATTACGTCGAAAGAAAAGCAAAAGATCGAAAAGGACATGGCAAAGAAAAAAGAAGAAGTGATCAAAGCCTTCTTGCAGATTTCTTTCAACAGAAAAACCATTAACATGCTTCTAGAGGCCATCAAGGGCCCTTATCAAGAAACCATTACGGTTAAGTCGGAACAAGAGCGCGCTCTAAAGTTTTATGATTGTAAGTCGCACGAAGACTTCATGAATCTCGTGAACATTTTTCGCGGCACTGACGAAAGAGCCCGTTTACAAATGTTGAAAGACCAAGATGTTACGGCTCAGAAGTTTGAGCAAATGGCTAGCGCCTACGAACAAGGATTCAAGCGAATCAATGAAATCGAGCACAATGCCGGTGTAGACATTAACGCCCTAAAAGAGGTTTACGATATGGCCATGATGGGCGAAAGAAAAGCCGATCAAGCCAAAAGTGAATTGGTGGAAGCAAACCTTCGATTGGTGGTTTCCATTGCGAAAAAATACACCAACCGTGGTCTCCAATTCTTGGATTTGATCCAAGAAGGAAACATTGGTTTGATGAAAGCCGTAGATAAGTTCGAATACCGCCGTGGATATAAGTTCTCTACCTACGCCACATGGTGGATTCGTCAGGCCATTACACGTGCCATTGCCGACCAGGCTAGAACAATTCGAATTCCTGTTCACATGATTGAAACCATTAACAAGCTCGTTCGTACGTCGAGACAGCTTGTTCAGCAGCTCGGCCGTGAAGCCACTCCAGAAGAGATTGCGGAAAAAATGGATATGCCCGTGGATAAGGTTCGAAAGGTTCTAAAAATTGCCAAAGAGCCAATTTCTCTAGAAACTCCTATTGGTGAAGATGAAGATTCGTATTTGGGAGACTTCATTGAGGACAAAAATATTATTAACCCCTCTGAGGCAGTTATTAATATTAACCTCTCTGAACAAACCCGAAGAGTGTTGGCAACCTTGACTCCGCGAGAAGAAAAAGTCCTTCGCATGAGATTCGGTATTGGTGAAAAAAGCGACCACACTCTTGAAGAAGTGGGACAAGACTTCTTTGTTACCAGAGAGCGCATTCGACAGATCGAAGCCAAAGCGCTTCGTAAGCTTCGACACTCCAGCAGAGCTCGATTGCTGAAGAGCTTTGTAGACGGATAAAAGCTGGGGGTCTAAAAAAGCCCCCTTTTGTCTCTACAGATTTGACTGAGAAACGATGGGTTCCGAACTTTTTGTGGGTTTGGGGCCTTTTGTTTTTTCGGAATCTGGTCGCAATAAATCTGCAATCTTTCTTTGGTCGCAGCGAGTGGAGCATTTGTGGCCTTCGGGAAACTTTCCAGTGATGTGATACATCCTCAGCTTTTTGTATTCCTCGCCATTCCAAATGTCCTTCAACGTCTGCTGTTTTGTGTCTCCCAATTGGATTTCAGTATTGTAGTCCTGGGTACAAGGCACAGCTATTCCCTCGGCCGAAACGCTCATCGAAATCCAAGGAAACTCGCAGTATTGTTTGGCGTGGTGAGATCGGTTCTCTAACTCGGAATTTTCTTCATAATACCAACGATTGTCTTGGCTCTTGACGTAGGCAAATACGTCTTTGCCAGCCCAAAGTTGAATAAATTTTTTCGCTTGTTCTTTTGCTTCCTCGGAGTTTGAAAGCTGAATCATGGTGGGTGCGATTATGGTTTTCAATCCTCTTAACCTTTTCGCTTCCAGAAGCTCTAAAACGGTCTCGTAACCATCTGTGAAATTGTTTCTGGAGCCTCGGATCTTTTTTTGGCTTTGATCATCTAAAGCATCAATGGAAACCTTTAAAACGGTTAACCCCGCCTCCATCAATTCGATGCCCTTCTTTGCGGTTAAGTTTGCCGGGACACAAGAAAAGTACGTTGGAATTCCTTTTTCTGTGGCTAACTTCACTCGACTGACAATGAGCTTATCTAGAAGGGGCTCGCCATAACCGTGAAGTAATAAGCACTTTGAGACCAAGCGGAAAAAGAAACTGTTTTCCGAGGGAGTTTCAAGATTCTCTCCATAGTCTGCTTCTATAAACCGTTCAAAATTCTCAAGAGCCTCAGCTTTGTGAGGGCTTATCTGTTCAATAAGATTCTGAAACTCCATTTCCCCTAGATTGGAAATGCCTCTGGTCATCAGTTTTGTCCGGGGGCACATCACACAGGTCATATTGCAGTTATTTGTGGTTTCTATATTGAAAACCGAGGGAGAGGGGGACCGAAACGACTCTAACTGCTCAAAGATGACTTTGGCATCGGAAGGGCTAAATTGCCGATTTATCAGCTTTTGCTTTAGGCCCAGCGATTTTTGAAAAAATTGAATATCAAACATACATTTCAGTGTTTCCCTGAATATACTAACAAGATGTGGAGGTAAGGAAGAGGATTCACCGAATTTCCCTTATGTTGCGAGCCATTCACTTTCAAATAGAGAAAGACAAGAGCGCAGAGCGCTTGGCCTTTCTTGATCAGTACTTTCGCGAACGAAGGTGGCGCCAATGGATACTTTTAGTCCTCGATTCACCCGGTCTTGTTTACTTTAAGGTGATAGCTAGTTTTACTTATGCGCTACTCCGTTTACCTGACCTAACCGAAACCCATACTGGAATCGCCCTTTGGTGGTCCAAAAATGAAAAAATCAGTCTAGAAAAAACTCTTTCTCCTAAAACCGCAGAATTTCGATCTATCGGTTTGGATTTGCGGTCTCTATGGCGTTTTAGAATTTTCTCAGATTGGAGTCGGGCTTGGCAGAACCTAAGAATTGCCATAAAGATCTGCCGAAAAGAGAGTTTTCCTATTGCTGCAAGGGCCTTGGAAACGATGATTTTTTATCAATACTTCAGTTCGAAAGTAGAAAGAGCCACCTCCTCAAATCGTTTAAATTCCAAGGTGTGCGGCTCGTCTAGCCATTCTTACTATGTATCCACACAGTCTCAACCCCATTTCAGTGCACTAAATGAACTATCTAAAAGAAATCGCATCAAACTATGTTTTGTTTCACATTCTCCTTGGGTGTTAGGTCCTCTGCCTATCTTCTGTGATGCTGGAATCTTCTGGGGAAGGGCAGGCTCCGAGCAGTTTATAAAAATCGGATCAAAAATTAAGAACGTTTTATATTATTATCCAGAAAATAAAACTCTGCCGAATGTTGGGAAGAATAAAGATATAATTCTACTGGCCCTATCAAAAAACCCAAACCTACTAGAATTAGATCGACTCATGGCGGAGTTGCAGGTCAAATTTCCAAATACACGAATTCGAATTCGATCTCACCCGAATTCACCATTCCCCTTGCCGCGAAAATTCAGAAAGATTTCTTCTAATTGTTCCTTAAGTGAAGATCTTTCATCTTCCATTTTTATGATTGCTGGAAATTCCACGGTTCATTTGGAATGTTTACTATTTCGCGTGCCAACGTTCTTTCACACTGCACTTGATGGGGAAACCGATTCCCCTTTGGAGCTTTTTCAAAGCTTAAATATTCTTCGCTGGAAAGATATTGATGTAAATCAAATCTCTAGATTACTTCATGCCTATAATAATGAATTCTACGATAGCGTTAAGAAGCTCTATTTTAGCCAGAGCAATTTTTTAGATATAAATGAAAATCTAAAACAGATATTTACGCCCGCTTGGCGCGGAGAATCACGCCAATTAAAAACGTGATAAATTTTGTTTTAATTCAGACGAACAGTCAGAGAAGTCTCGAAAATGCATTCCCGATATTTCTTCAAATTTTTTTGAAGTCAAAGTATTGGTGGGCCCCCGATATTCCGGGAAAGAAAAATCTTTCATTTGAATTGGGATAATTTTTTCCGTGTTTGTGTTTAGTAATTGAGAAAGAGTTTTTGCAATTTCAAGGCGACTATATTTTTTGCGAATACCTAGGTGGTAGATGCCTCGCAAATTTTTTTCGATCGAAACGGAAATGGCCCCTGGAATATCTTCTATAAATAAGGGCGTGGTAAATTGATCTGAAAATATTTTCGCTTCTTGCTTTTGTAGGAGCGCGGCCAGCACAGGATTCAATAGATTTCTTGGATGGGGGCTCAAAGACATTAATTTGCTCACTCGAAAAATAAGAGAATCTGGACATTCTTGCTGCAAGATTTTTTCTGCGGCCACTTTTTGTCTGCCATAAAGCGTTGTAGGACAAGTCTCTTCGTCTTCTGTGCAAAGATCTTTTAGGCCTCCGAAGACGAGGTCTGACGAGAAAAAAATTACCTTCGTGCCAAACTTTTTCACAAGGTTCGCTAGCTCTCCCACGGCATCAACGTTAACTCTTTGCGATAGGTCTGGGTGTTTTACGCATTCATTGGGATCTGAAACGGCGGCGCATAGTACGACGTGACTATACCTATTCTTCTCCAGAAGGTTGGTTAGTTGGGGGGCTAGGGGTTGTTCTAGTTGAAGGGAAATGTGGTTGCTAGAATGAATTGGATCGAGGGTGGGTTTTCTCGAGCTAAAGGTAAGCCCAGGAAATACATTGGGCAAAGAGCGAGAAAGATACGATCCCAAAAAGCCGGATCCACTGACTAAAAGTATTTTTGAGTTGTGGGTGGACATAAAATTTTTGGGACCGTTTTTCTAGAGGAGAAAAATTATTCGTATCTGAAAATTAGGTGATAACCAAACTGAGTTCGAACGGGGGCGGATACCTCGCCAACCTTCAGCGCAAAAGCCGCTTGTTCAAAAGAGGCAACCATTTGCCCCTTCCCAAAAGCGCCTAAATCACCTCCATCTTCACTAGATGGACAATTGGAAAATTCTTTTGCGAGATCGGAAAAATCGGCTCCACCTTGAATCTTTTTCAAGAGATCAGAGGCTTCAAATTCCTGTTCGACTAAAATATGTTTTGCTTTTATTTTCATGAACTATTTTTAGCACGACGGAATCGATAATTCTATGAAGTTCGAAATTTCATCAAAAACGAATTTGATATTGGGTGGCATTCCCTCATCTTTCAAAACCTAAATTAGTTTGAGAAGTCGTATGTCAGCCCAAAATTTTCCATCCCAGAAAGTAAAATTATCGATTTTTCCAATCTGTTGATATCCCAGGGCTCGAAACATTCGCAGTGAAGGTTCGTTGAATTCAAAGACTCCGATCTCGATGTGAGTTGCCTTTTCGTCCTTGGCCAATTCTTCTAGATGCTTTATTACTACTTTCCCGATACCCTTTGATCGGTAGCTAGATTCGCCTATGGTAACGCTAAACCATGCCACCTTACCTTCTTTAGTCAATCGATGACCAGGATCAAAATAAATAGTGCAATGGCCGATTGGATTTGTTCCCTCTTGAATGATCAAATCGATTTTCTTCTCTTGAACGGCTTGGCTTTTCCCTTCCATCTGAATTTCTGCCGCTGATTTTACTTTTTGGTAACTAGCTTTGTCTCGGTGGGGAACTGCCAGGTGAAGAATAGCTGGGTCGGCATACCACCTTGCCATGAGGCTGCAGTCCTCTGGGGAGTCGTAGTTGGTGTTGCGATATGTGATTTTAAAGTCCAATGAAGAGGAACTCCTTTGGGATTCTATTTCGAGCTTTTTTATACTCTTGGATTCGAAACTAACAAACTAAGGACTCTGGATTTAGGAGACTTTTTTTAGGCCACACTCCTGAACGAGTTTCTCGCTGTTTGTTCTTCGTTATGAATACGAAATCTCATCTCCATCAGACTTAGAACAAATGACTAAGCACGAAGCGGTCTTTTCGGTGATATTCTCCAGAAAGTGCATCTCGCCACTGGGCACGAATGTGGTAAACGATCCTTCCTGCAAATCGAAGCATTTTTCCCCCAGATGTGCACGAATGCTGCCAGAAAGAACAACCACCATCTCTTCTTTTTTTGAATGGCTATGCGGTGCCGACGCTTTCCTTCCAGGTGGGAGAATTTCATGGTGAACAAAGAGTCCATCGAGCTGCACCGAATTTGTCATGACGGCAGACAATGAAAAGCGCTCTCCAGATTGGGAGGTGAGTTCTCGGTGCTGCAATTCCTTTAAATTTCCAATCTCGAAACCCTACAAAAAATGTAAAGGCTTACGAGCTTTAGCTAGGTGAAGTTTGGTGGGCCCACCTGGACGAGTTCTTGGCCAGTTGTTCTCCACTTAACGTAGCGTAATTTTTCATGAAAATCAGAATTTGGAGGACAAAATCACGATTATTCTCTAATGTTCTCCATTTTATTTAACAATAAGAACGCCAAAACTGTTCCCGTTAATTGGGCGGCCACAAACGCCAATACTCCAGCAGGAGCGATGCCACAGAATGTATCCGTCAACGACCTCGCTAATGTAACGGCCGGATTGGCAAAGGACGTGGACGAAGTGAACCAGTAGGCTGCCGTAATGTACATGGCAATGCTAGTTGGTGCGGCCTCTACTCTTTTGCGGCCATAGAGCGCGATCACGCAGATCAAACCGAACGTAGCCACCACCTCAGAAAACCAAAAATGCGGGAAGTTCCTATCCTTAGATGCGATCTGGAAAACGGCTTTATGAAACATTATGTGAGTAACGAGCACTCCGCTTCCGGCACCAAGAACCTGCGCACACCAGTAGACGAAGAGCTCCTTGCGGGCAAGCCTGCCCCAACAAGCCTCCACTAAACTTACAACCGGATTAAAGTGCGCTCCTGACAAGAAACCCAAACATTGAATCAAAACGTATAACCCTGCGCCTGTCGCAATGGAGTTCACCAATAGCGCGATTGCTTCGTTTCCCTGGGCAAGGACTTCGCCCATGATGCCGGAGCCTACGACGATTGCGAGAAGAAAGGCTGTCCCAAAAAACTCAGCTAGAAACTTCTGCCTCATTTACCAATCTCTCTCTTAAACGCCGTGAGTTTTTCTTTGATCGCGTCTCGTGTGCGGCGAAACAAAGCCAGCTGCTCGTCCTTTGATAGCTCGTTATGGCCAGCAGGATCGGGAAGTGGCCAATGCAATTTCTTCGCTTTAGAAACAAGTGTCGGACAAACTTCTTCAGCGCAAAGTGTGATGACATAATCCATATCTACAAGGAAGCGCGGTGAAAGCTGATCTGTGGATTTCGAATAGTGCTTCGACACATCAATTCCCACTTCTTTCATTACTTCAATAGCGAGGGGATTTACTTTTGTTGGCTGAGAACCCGCACTCTCAATTTCTACATCGCCAGGAAATATACTTTTTGCGATTCCTTCTGCTAACTGGCTACGAGCAGAGTTAGCAACGCACATGAACAGAATCTTCAAAAAATCTCCTAGCAGCAGCTGGTTTTGCTCGATGTGGACGGGACGCAGCACGAAGCTTCTTCAGTTTTGGGCTTCTCGCTATAGACATCAGCGTCCGCCATATTTTGATAAGTTTCCCAGGCCAATCCAGATGGGTCTTTCACCCATGCCTTGTTGGACTCGGCATAGCAGCAAGTCGTTTTGCCCTCATCAAACACACCGAGGTCGGCGTGCTTTAGGCGAGTCGTGATTTCTGTTAATTCGCTGCCCTCTTCTACTTGTATGCCCAGGTGATCCACACCCTGCACATTCGAGCGAGTGGATATGGCAAAGTTTACTCTGGGATCGTCGAGCATCCACTTAGCGTAATCATCTTTTAACTTGGTGGGCTTTTGACCAAAAAGCGTTGAATAGAACTGCACCGACTGCGGGAGATTCTGGACACCAACATGTATGTGAAACCGTTTCATATCAGCAATTCCTTTCGTTACAAGATTTAGACTTGCCCCGCTTCTTTTCTTCTCGGATGCAGCAGTTTTCCTGCAAGTAGGCTATGAGGCCATTAATCAAGTCTGTGTTTGCGAAATAGGTGATAGATCGTCCGTTTTTCTTGGACGTAACGAGCCCGGCCTTACTCATGTGCGAGAGGTGAAACGAGAGCGTATTGTCTGGAATCTTAAGTTCCTCGACAATTTTCCCAGGCACAATTCCATCTCGCCCATACTCGATGAGCAACTTAAATACCTTTAGCCTAGTTTCTTGAGATAGGGACGAGAATGCTTCGCACGCCTCAAACATTTCCATATTTCTAGAATAATAGAAATATTGGCCAATGTCAAATGACAACAACTTCGGCTCTAGTCCAACTGGATACTTGCGACCTTAGTCGTCCATAAAATCGAAATGAACACGTTTTACAGAGGAGAACCCAAGCTCTCGAACCGATTAAGCTTTTGATAATTCTACCGAATTTTTGGAGAACCAAGTTTGGTGGGCCCACCTGGACTCGAACCAGGGACCAACGGATTATGAGTCCGCTGCTCTAACCGACTGAGCTATAGGCCCACAGCTGGTGATTAGTGGAGGAATCCTACGATTGTCGAGCCCTAATCTGCAAGGGGAAAGGGAATTCATCTATTTCGCAATTGGCCAAAAGCTTCGACCGCTCCCAACGAGGCTTGAATCTGCGCCCCATTAGTCGTGCTCAAAAAGAGAATAGGAAAAATCTGCGTTTTTTCACTAGCGTTTCTAAAAAAATGGCAGTGTTTTTTGCGCCGTCTAGGTTCACTGACCCCTGTTTGGGTTGAAAATGGAGCGCAGCCTGAATTTGCGCTTTTACGTTCTGCGGATCCAGAGATTTTAAAGTTATCAGCTTCTCCGCGGACTCAAAAATTTCTAAGCGAATTTTTTGTTCCCAGTTTGCGTCATAGGGAAAAAGTAAGGCGGGTGTGCCTGTATTGAGAATATTCATCACCGTATTGTATCCAGCTAGACTAACGGAAAGACGGCAGCTTCGTAAACGCTCCTCAAAATCGGAAATTAGATCCGAAGTTTTTACGTTTGAAAAAGCTCTGGCTTTGTCTTCAAAATCTCTACGAAACCTTTCTTCAACATAAGGTCCAAATACAAAGGTAAATGAATTTTGAGGAAAGTGTTGGCTCGCCTTTAAAATTGCTTGATAGAAATCTTGACCAACGTTTCCTCCCCCAGCTGTGATGAGAATTTCATTCGTCCTTAGATTGTTCTGCTGAGATGGTTTGTTATTGGATCCTTCGCTCACAAAGCCGGTGTAGTGGAGTTTCTTTTGTATGTTTTTTGCTCGAGGCCAGGTTCGTTCCAGAGAGATGAGTTGAGGATCTGAATGTACGAACACGCCATCAAATTGACCCAAAGCTTTTTCAATTTGATCCGCCCGTGAGGGTTCGGATAGTTTTTGAATCATAATGTCACGAAGGGAGCAGAAAATTTTTAGCTTTGAATTTTTTGCTCGGCATACTTCTATCAGCTTCTGAATTTCATTTCGAAATTGCCGGCGCCCAAAGGGATATAGCTCAACGATTAGCGCATCAAAGGTCTCGTTTTTCAAAGTGTCTATTTGAGCGAGGCGCCGCTTCCACTGGGTCTCTAAATCGATTTCTTCTTTTGGAACGTAAAGGGTTCCGTCTGCCTCTTTCATCATGATGGGGGGCAGGGGAAACATTCGTAAGTTGGGAAAAGAAAAGTCCAGGCCCGACTCTTGGCCTCCTTGTAAAAAGACCACTTCATGGGCTTTGCAAAGCTCTCGTAAAATAGAGCGACTGCGGGTGATATGACCCAGCCCTAAAACGTTCTGGCAGTAAAAGGCGACTCTCATTTTGTCCAGTTTAAGCCCAAACGGTTCAATTGTAAGGATTAATTTTCCAAACTTTATCCAATAATTTCAATTAATTAGGCATTTATACACGGCAAAAGTTAAATTTTCTTAACACGGTGCCGGGCATCGGGTATACTTGATAAATATGGTCCAATTTAAGTTTGGTCGACATGCCTTTCGAAGCCTCTCTTTTCTCGTCTTCTTGGCGGTTCCCATTTCTACGGAGGCTGCTCCCGCCTTGAACGAAGAAAAGGAAGTGGAAGTTCTTGGCACCGAAATGGGTGGAAAGGTGACCGTCACAAATTTGCCCGGCCAAGCTTCGGGAACCTACTTTACGTTGAAGTCCTTAGGAACAGCGATGAGAGCCTTGTTCGCCCTCACGTCTCCTCCCAATACCATCGATGGAGTGACCTACACCGAAGTGTACTCCTTCGGGAAAAGAATCTTTTCTAACAGCCACTATTTCTATACAGATGGTGCCCAATTCAGCGTGGGTCTAGCTCCCACCCAAGTGAGAGTTCCAATTGTGGTGTACCCTGTGGGGCCCGTAACTGTGCATGTGGATGGTGGCGCAAGATTTCAAGCCAATCTTTCTGCCAAAAACATGACCACTATTTCTTTTCCCATCCAATATTCTGAGCCAGGCATTCAATTGTCTGCCAAAGCCGCTGCCGCTGGATTCGTTGAAGGCTATGCCTCCATTGTGGTGTTGAGAGGTGGTGTGGGTGGACAGCTGGATTTGGTGGATGCAAACCTCGATGTGAATTCAAAGTTTTCACTTGAGGGGAAAGAAACTGTCATCACTGTTTCGGCCATGGTGCATTTTCTCAAAGGAAGACTTTATGCCTTCTTAGATCTAGGTCTCTTTGGTTGGGGCATGAAGCGTTTGATCGATCATGATCTTTATACATGGAACGGATACTGCTTTGCCGCTGGAGAGGGCCGCTGTCCCGCGAGTAAACCATGAGCAAGATCTTTCTTCCCCTAGCAATTGTTTCTGCCATCTTTGTCTCTGCAGCGACTTGGCGGCTTTTGCCTCGAGAAGAAATCAAAAATGAATTCGTAGAAGTGGAACCGCATTCTGCTTTCCGAGGACTCTCTTCCACGGTTCATGCACAGCCATGGGTTTTGCCAACAGAACAAAAGATACAATATCTCTATCAAAAAAAGATTCAAATCGAAGGGTTTGGTCAGCAAATTCCTGACATTCATATACGAGGTGTTTTTTCCATCGAACCCAAGGTGAAAAAGGGCGAGATGGGGGAATACTTTGTATCGTTTGATTTTCAAAAACCTCAAAATGATTCTATTAGCGCATTTGTTCGATATCGTCAGTCGAATCATAGCATGGAACTTTTTATCGACTCTCACTCCACAAAAGTAGATCAAGAAAATCTAAATGTTCTTAAAGATTTGTTGGCGCAGTTTTTTTATCTTTCTAACGAAGATACCGTTGGAACTTATCGTTACCAAATTTCAAAATTTGAAAACGGTTCATCGAATAATCAATTCCTTCGGAAAACGAAAAAAGAATATCTCAAGGGCTTTCGCGCTCCTCGTATAGATGAATTTGTTCAACAAATAGAACTGAATCAGAAGTCCGTGCCCATCAAAATTCAAGTAAAAGAAAGATCTAGTATTGGTGATCAGCCCTATTCTCTTGCTTCCAACTCCAACTCTAAGTTTGAGTTTTTAAAAATGGTTGCATCAAGGCAATCTTCAGATTTAAGTAAAAACTTTCAGCAGAAAGTATCTCTGCAACTGATTGCAACCCAATTGGCCTTAGATCAGAATCCGGAATACCAAAAAATTCACTGGCCCACCGTCCTTCAAGAGATTCAAAAAATAGCAGAGCTCTCAGCCTCTGAACAATTACGAGTATTTGGAGATCTTGTGAAGGCCTTGCGTTTGGATCCCTCAAGGGTGGCGGATTTGAGAAAAATTCTTTTTGAGAAAGACGTCATTTCGAAGGGAGCAGAATCTCAAAAATATCAATCCATTGTGGGCGCCTTGGCCACAGATGGTTCCGTGCAAGCCCAAGAAATTTTGGTTGAAGCCTATCAGCATCCGCAAAACCCACAATCAGGTAAGGGATCCATTCTTGGAGCACTCACCACCACTCAAGCCCCTCTTTCGGATCAAACCATTGAGTTCTTAAAACAGGCGTCGGAACACGACCCAGACATTGATCTTAGAAATGGTGCACTTTTTGCCCTTGGTTCGGCGATCGAAAAAGTAAAAGAGCCAGAGAGCGAGATTCAGTTTCTGAAACGAAAGTGGAGCGAGGCCCTCTCTTCTCAGGATTTGCAACAACAACTTGTAGTGATGGATGCCATGGGAAACAGTGGGCGAGTGGAACTTTTTCCCGAAGTATCGGAGCAAGCTAAGGGGGCTTCTCAAGTAGCCTTGCGCTCTAAAGCCGTTTTTGCTCTTAGGGGAATGAATCTAACGGGGGCTCGAGAGCTTTTGGCAAAATCTCTTATGGATCTTGATCCAAGCGTACGGTTTGGAGCAGCTTCTGCCATGTATCAAGCCCCATGGAGCATTGAATTTGCGAATCCTGTGAGCCAATGTTCAAAAGGAGAGTCCGTGGATTCCATTCGAAATATCTGCACAGAGGTTCTGCAGAAGGTGCAAAGCCAAGTGGCGACGAATCAGTAAAGTTCTAAAGAATCTTGTTAATCATTAGAACCTTCTTAGATTAGATTGGTTCTATGTCACAATTCACACCTAATCCCTGGATTAACTACCACCACCTCTTTTACTTTAAGGTTATCGCCGAAGAAGGATCGGTTTCCAAAGCCGCAAAAGTTCTTCGATTGGGTCAGCCCACTCTTTCTGCCCAGCTAAAACAATTAGAAGAAAATCTCGGCGTGAAATTGTTCGAGAGAAGTCACAAAAAACTGCTATTAACCGAACAAGGCCGAGTGGCTCTGGAATATGCAAAAGGCATTTTTCGCATGGGTTCGGAAATGTATGAAGCCATCCACGATCGGCTGCGACCAGCAAAACCGTCTCTTTGCATTGGTTCGTTAGATACGATTCCAAAACAAATTACCCTGCAGTTAGTGAAAAGTGCGTTGGCCATATCGCCTTGCCAAATCACTCTGCTCGAGGGGGGACCCAGCGAAATGTTAGCGGAGCTTTCGGCCCATCGAGTGGATTTGGTGCTCACAAATTTTTTGCCCACTTCATTAGATTCAAAGGGACTTTTTCACAGGGTAGTAGCCAAAAAGAGAGTGGGAATCTATGGATCACCAAAATTTCGGAATTTAAAAAAGGATTTTCCCGCCAGTGTTTCAGGAAAACCCATGGTGCTACCAACCTATGACAGCAAACTTCGATACGATATTGAGCATTGGGCGAAAAATCACGGACTAGAATTAGACGTATTGGTGGAGAGTCAGGATATTTCGCTTAAAAAACTAATCGCTTCAAGCGGTTTGGCACTAATTCCCGCTGCCATTCATTCGGTGCAACAACAAGTCTATGAGGGTGAGTTAATTGAGATCGGAGATCTGGGGGGGCTAGAAGAGCAACTGATTCTAGTTTCGGCCCAAAGAAAAATTCAGAATCCCCTTGCGATGAAGCTGCTGAAAGATTTCCAAATTTAAAAACTTCTACAAAAATAAAAACTGCGCGATTCGTGTGAGTTGTGAATTACAAATCCCGAATCACGCAGTTTCGTTTGATAGTTACTTTTTTGCTACGGTTTCTTCTTTTAAAACCAATTTAGCAAAAACAAAGATCAAAAAGGCAACAATCAAAAAGTCGATCAAGCTTCCGATGACTTTCCCGTAAAGGATTCCTTCGTAGCTTAATTTTCTAATGTCATCAACTTGAGCGGCTTTCAGGAAGGGCTGAAAAACCAAAGGCATGAGAAGATCGTTCACCACGCTGCCAACAAGCTCATTCAGTTTCCCACCGATGATCACGGCAATTGCCAATCCGATCACACCGTAGTTTTTTAGAAATGTCATAAATTCTTTTAACATGATTTTTCTCTCTTTCTGTTCACTGACTAATAGGTTGCCACCAAAGAGGTGGTAAAAGTGGAATCGGTTTTTTTCTTTGTTCCAACGTTAGGTTGGTTATCGAACTTCATTAGATAGGCAATACGAAGCGCTAGAATATTGGTAATAGATGCGTCCGTGGATAGTTCGGCATTAAAGAGCCAATCTTTCGAATTTGTGAAGTTTGGAATGTATTCCATCCACAATTTGGTCGAACTTCCTTCGTTCCACTTTTTACTAATCTCTGTGTACAGCCTTCCCTTGCTTGCACTGGATCTAGAGCCGTTTGTTTTCCTTTCACGAGAATATCGGTAACCGGCCTCAGCGAACCAATTCCAAAAATTTTCATCTTTAACGAAAATATACTTAGGACCAATATCACTATTGTAGCGTTGTAAGTAACCAGCAAATTTATCAGATTCTACACCCTGTGAAACAAATCCACTGAATGCATCCGAAAAGGATCTTTCGTATCGCAAAATAGAATCCCACTTTTTCGCATTCAAAACCCCTTCAGATTTTCCTTTTAAGAAGGAGGCCGACAAAGAAAGCTTATTCATTTCCCAGCCGTAAGTGGATAGGTGTTTGGCCTGAATGGATTCGGTTCTTGTATTTCCGCTGGTGATCACAACCCCACCCTCGGTTTTGTTCGCTAATTCGGCCGAAGCCAAAAAGGGAAAAAGAAAACTAAAAAATAGTATCGACATGAATTACCTCCGTTTCCTTTGATAGGAGATTCATGAAGAAAGTGCAATGGAGAAAAAATGATGCGGGGCTGTGGTGGGTGATCTCGTTATTACTGAATCGGAATCTCACTTCACAATCAATTTGAATGGAGTTCGTCCCACCGAAATACCATTACAAAAAATTTCTAAAATATGTTCACCACCATAATAGGTTCTAGTGGTGATTTTTTTTATGGAATGATTTTTCTGAAACGTTTGAGAATTCCCTTTCTTTACTTTCAGTTTTTTCCATTTAAATACCTTTGCAGAGAGGCTGCCATTGGCCTTTTTGTGATGAACTGCATAGTCAAGCATAAGCATCCCACTGCTTTCGAATCGTAAGCGTGCTTCGACTTTTAGAGTGTCTCCTAGCATCACGCGTTTCGGTGAAATCTCCAATTTCTCCAGCTTTGCTAGAGATCCATTGTAACCCAAAAACTGAAGCGATGGTTGGTGGCCCTTTTTCACCAGAGTTCTCAAGCCATGACGAAAAATCCATTCCAGGTGTTCGTTTTGTGGATTTTGTTTTCGCCAGAGGCGGAGCTCTTTCAAAAGTTTGTCTGGATGATTTTTTGAAATATCATTCAAGTGATTGGCGATGGACTTTTTCACATAGAGCTCTTGGCTGTCCTTTAATCTTCTTAATAAGTCGAAGGAAAGCTCTGGTTCCTTTTTTAGTAATGGCAGTTGTTGTCCCCAGGGGAGCAGAGGCCTTGAGCCTTCCGAAACTAGTCTTCGAACATGATGATTGGGATCTTGGGTCCAAGATTGTAATGCTTTTAACGTTTTTTCTGGGTAGCGGATCAAAAAGGGACGAATGGCAAATTCACCTGACATGGCTGGGGTCATAGCCCGTATAGCGTTCACAGAAACTTCAAAGTGATCTAATCCAAAGTCTTCAATAAACTGGAGAAAGGGCCAAGCGAGGAAACCTTGAATTCCATCGGAATTCTGGTCGCTCTTTACGGCACTTTGTAAAATGCCCACGGCCTCCTCAAAATTTTGTGGAAGAAATGCAGAAAGAGAGCGTGAAATTTCACGGACTCGATCTTTTAATTCGAGATTGCGAATGGTTCTCCATGTTTTTTCCACAAACTCTTCCTGTGGAAATTGTGGGTAAGTTGGTTTGATTTCTCGTGCGATGGTTTGGAGGGCGGACTTTGAAAAAATATTCTTTAGTTTTTCCATATGGACTCGCGTATCACCACTTATTCCGAGGGCAATATGGCCTCTTCCTCAGAGGAATCTCGCAAATTCAAAACAGTACCATTGCGGCGAGTTTCTTTTAAAGCCTGCAAATCGACCTTACCGTAAAAAATAGATTCTACGTTTGATGCGGATTTGTGGATTACACCGCCAATAGGGAACAAGGTGTCACAAGGGGCTAGAAGAACCCCTTGTCCGTAATGAGAATAAATTTCTTCGTATTGCGGATTTCCCTCCACAATTCCGCTGGTGAGAACATAACACTGGTTTTCAATGGTCCTCGCCTGTGCGCAATGACGTACTCTCCAATAGCCGTGTTCGTCGTCGGTGCAGCTAGGTACAAATAGAATTTCGGTTTCGGCTTTTGCGGCTGCCCTCGAATAAGAGGGAAATTCTACGTCGTAACAAATGGCCACGGCACAATTTGTACCCTTTAGGGAAAAGGTTTGAAGTCGTTTTGATCCTGGTTGAATGTTCCATTCTTCTGCCTCAAAGCGAGTCATATTCACTTTGTCTTGAAACTTCGGCTCCATTCCAGTTTGAAAAATCCACGATCTATTGAAAATCGATTGCCCAATTACATGAGGATGCGTTCCCGCAATGATGGTAATGGAATCGCTTTCTGCTAACGCTTGGAAGCGAGTAAGAAACTCTTGTTCCAAGCTTTTGGATCTCAACAGCGCTTGTCGGAAGGGTTCTTTTGGAAACTTGGAGACGATCCAAGACAAACTAAAGTATTCAGGGAAGAGTATGGCATCTGCTCCTGCGGCGGAGGCCTCTGTGACGAAATGGTAGACTCGTCCCCAAAAATCTTTATCTTCTAAAACAGGCTTTAGGCTGAACTGAGCAGAAGCTAATTTCATTTCGACACGATCTCGATCCAGTGTTTTAAGTTATAGAAATTGGAGATTCTGGAAATTTTCCCATTTTTCACATGAAAGAAGGCTCCAACTGGAATGAAGTATTTTTGATTCTGAGCCACAGGAAGTCCGGTCTGGGTTTTTTTGTACACTCCACGAATGTGGAACTCAGCGGCCGCTCTGGTGCCATCATCGGAAACCATTACCACTAGATCTTCCACTTGCTCATCATAGTGGTCATCCATCACGGCCATAAAATCTCGAAGAGCGCTTTTTCCAGCTTCTACTTTTCCCTGATTGATATGGTGCTCAACATCTTCAGCAACAAGGCTCAAAAAAGAATCAATATCTTTTCGATTGAACGCAGAGTAGTACGCATTAATTAATTCTTTCGTTTTCATAATTGCTTACTCCAAAATTGCATTTGTTTTTTTGTTTCCACTGCTTGGCCGAGATCCTTCCAAGCATACTCTGTTGTTAGACCAGAAATCTTTTGAAATCCCCATTTTTCCCAAAAAGAATCAAGGGGACGATAGTCAGCCGGCATCAGAGGATGGTTTTTTTCTCTTTTTACCGCGCAGAATGCCGCTGTTTTCACTCCTGGCAAGCCTTTTGCGAAAGCTAATCGTAAATTCATGAACTGATTTCCTATTCCGTAGCCCCGATATTCTTTTTCCAAAACAGATTCTCCAAAATAGCAGATAGTTTTTGGATCATTTCCGTTTTTAAGAAATGGTTCTTGAAACTCTATTTGTTCATCTGCCAAGAGAATGGCGGTGCAAGCCCCAACCACCAAGTTGTTAACTTCACAGAGACCAACAAAGCTATTGGGACTAGAAAAATAGGTGTTTAAATATTTTTTTTCATATTCCAAGTCACCCTCATAAAGATAGGGAAACTCACGAAACACTTTCATTCGAAGGCGGGCAAGATCCTCAAGATGAGGGATGGCCGCGCTTCCTTTTAGTGATTTGAATTGTGGGCTCATTCCTTGAATTTGTTCTATAAAATACGTTTACCAAAAGCAGAGAGGGTCATTTCCACTGCCAAATCTGCTGTGCGATTAGAGGTGTCTAAGACCGGATTTACTTCGGTGACATCCATGGAAAGCATTTTTCCGGAATCGTGCAAAATCTCCATGGCCAAGTGTCCTTCTCGGTAAGTAAAGCCCCCGCGAACGGCGGTGCCTACTCCGGGAGCCTCTGAAGGATCCATGCTGTCCACGTCGAAAGAAAGGTGAAATCCAGCCGTTCCGTTGGTGGCGATGCGAATGGCCTCCTGAATTACGTTTCTCATTCCCATTTCATCAACGTCTCGCATGGTGAAAGCGCGCACGCCCATTTCACGAATGGTATTTTGTTCCCCTTGGTCTAGGTCGCGAATGCCAATAAGCACGGTTCTTGATGGATCTACCATGGGATTTTTGTCGGCCACACTAAGAAGATCTTTGTGACCAATGCCAAGGCTATGGGCCAAGGGCATTCCATGGATGTTTCCGCTATGAGAAGTCTCCGGTGTGTTGATGTCACCATGAGCATCTAGCCAAATGATGCCGACCTTTTGTTTTTTCTCGGAATAGTATTTGGTTACGCCTGCGATGCTTCCGATGGCTAAGGAGTGATCTCCTCCAAGCACCAAAGGAATGCGCCCATCTTTCAAAGAGGTATAGACCTTCTCTTTTAAATTGGTCACGGTGGCTACGATTTCTGGAAGATACTTAATGCCGTGTTCTTGAAGTTTTACTACAGATTCTCGCACTGCCACGGGAACGTTTCCTACGTCTTCAATATTGTAACCAAGTTTCTGTAGTCGGGGTCCTACGTTTGCCACACGAAGGGCAGAGGGGCCCATGTCTACGCCTCTTCGGCTAGCGCCAAGATCTGTGGGCACGCCAATGATTCTTACGTTTCTGTTTTCGAACATAGGGAATCTCCTTTGCGGAAGTGAGAGCTTAGCAATATATGCGAATGGATCGGCAAATGCTAGCCGCATCCCGTCTGTTGAGGTTTTGTAACCATTGGAAATTAGGAACTTTATTTATTTGACTGCGGGCGTTATTTGGGTTCGTGAATCAAAGTTTTTTCGTTTAGGTTTTGCTGGGTTTTTGATTTCGTCTGGCCATGAGCCCCAAAAGAAGTTTGCGAGGGAAAAGAGGGGCAAAAAATACAAAGAGTTGGATGGGAAATCCAAAAACGGAAATTCTTTTTCTCTTCTCACTATCGAGAAGCGCTTTTCTCACCACGTCCTCTGCGGCAACCACAAGGCTAGAATTTACGGGTTCCGAAGGTGCTAGTTTATCCCGAAAGTATTCGTTCTTTTTCGACACTTCAAAGAACTCTGTGGCCACGGGACCCGGACAAATCGTTGTTACGATAATTCCTTTATCTTTTAGTTCTGCGCTAAGTGCTTCACCCAAAGAAACCACATAGGCTTTGGTGGCCGCGTATACCGCGAAAAATGGAGCGGGGGAAAAGCCGATACTGGAGGCCACTTGTAAAATCTTTGAGCCGGGCATCATGAAGGGAATGGCAATACGAGTAAGAAAAGTTAGGCTTCTAACATTTAGATCTACCATGTTCATTTGCTCTTCTAATCCTAGCTCGGCAAACGGCCCCACCTTTCCCAGCCCGGCATTGTTCACTAAAATTTCTATAATTGGATTTTCATCTTCAATTCTTTTCTTAAGGTGCAATAGGTCTCCGGAGAGACATAGGTCTAAAGGGATTACAACGCCGCGAGACTTTTGAAATTTCTCCGTCAACTCTTTCATTGGCCCCACTCGACGAGCTACAAGCCAAATTTCATCTAAAAAATACGAAGCCTCTATTTGTTTTGCGAACTCAATACCTAGGCCCGCAGATGCTCCGGTGACGATGGCAATTTTTTTTCTATTGTTTGGAGAATTCATAAAATGTGTGAACATTTTAAGGATGCAAGATTTTCATCCTGATTGCACGATCAATCTACTTGTACATTCTCACGGCAAGGGAAACACCCATTTTTGGGCCTGCTCTCTCGTCACAAGAAAGAGTGTTAGGCTGATCGTGGGGGAAAAGTTTTTCGGTTTAACATCGAGAGAACAGGCCGAATGGTCTGCGCTGGAATTTGGCCTCATTCAGGGGCTTAACCTGAAACAGGAGAAAATTGCTATAGCTAGTTTGTTTCTCAAAGAGAGTGAGCTTACTGATCCTAGGAAGCTACGAGATCCGGAGTTACAATTAAAAAAGGCAAACTGTTTTACAATGTACAATCAATTTCGTTTGAGAAAATTTCAAACGATGAACGAGGAAGAAAGAGCCTTTCTAAAAAATAGAATGGAAAGCTTTTTTGCCCGCGGAAAGAAAAGGTCGGAATGAAAAAATTAAGTCTATTGCTTGCGATCGGTTTTTGTTTGCAGCTTTTTTCTGCCAATGCAATTGCGCAAAAGGCTGATGCCTTCGAAGGTGTGTATGAAATTATTTCTAGAACCGATCGACCTGCCGGAAGTTTCTCCCCAGAATACTTTTTGTTAGATGCAGATACTCTCGGTAATATTTGGGCCCGATATGCAGACGGTCCACTACCAGCGGATTTGGAAAAATATCGAAATGAACCCAGTATTCTGGCTGGTTTCACCAATCGCCCTTTGATCTTTCTTACCTTTGAGCGAAGTGCGCTTGTGACTCCCAATTATATTGCCCTCGATGGCGGTGAAGGGGAACGATTGGAGCTTCGATCCAGAGGCGCTCAGGGCGCAGATCTTGGGGTACTTGAGAAGGGGGTTGTCTCTATTTACGATTTAGGGCCTCAACAGCCGCTACCCCCCACGATTCTAGAGGGCAAAACCAGAATCTCATTGCCTAATCTAAAGGTGATCCGCTAAAAGAAACCCTGGTGGCGGAACGGGCAATCGCTGCCCCTACTTTGCAAAAAGTTAGGGGGGGAGGAAAGTCCGGGCTCCAAAGGGCAAGACGCTGGCTAACGGCCAGGAATGTAAGCGAAAAACACGTGGTTTCGCTTGCTTTACGGAAAGTGCAACAGAGAAAAAACCGCCAATCTTTCGAGATTGGTAAGGGTGAAACGGTGGTGTAAGAGACCACCGCATCTTCTGGTAACAGAGATGGCAAGGCAAACCCCGTCTGGAGCAAGACCAAATAGGCACGCGTTTTAGGGCTGCTCGCCTGAAGCGTGCGGGTAGGATCGCTTGAGCCCCTGGGTAACCATGGGCCTAGAGGAATGATTGCCGCACTTCCAAAAGAAGTGGCACAGAACCCGGCTTACAGTTCCGTCACCACTTTTTCTTTCTTCTGGCCCTAGGTACGTGCATCAAAAAGTGATAAACGTGCCCCATGCGTCCCATAGAAGATATTTTCGCAAAAATTCAGAAATTAAAAAAAGAGAAGAATGCTGTGATCTTGGCTCATTACTATCAAGATCCGGACATTCAAGATGTGGCAGACTATATCGGAGACAGTTTGGGCTTGTCTCAAGAAGCTGCCAAGACAAATGCCGATGTTATTCTATTCGCCGGCGTGCACTTCATGGCCGAGACCGCAAAAATCATTAATCCCGGTAAAAAAGTAGTTTTGCCAGATCTAGAGGCGGGATGCTCTTTGGCCGACGCTTGTCCGGCCGACGAATTTCGAAAATTCAAAGCAAAGTATCCCGACCATGTGGTGGTTAGTTACGTAAATTGTTCCGCGGCCGTAAAGGCAGAATCTGATTACATTTGCACCAGCTCCAATGCGGTGAAGATTGTGAATGCAATTCCAGCGGAAAAGAAAATTATTTTTGCTCCAGATAAAAATTTAGGTCGCTATGTCATGCAACAAACCGGCAGAGATATGGTGCTCTGGAATGGCTCTTGTATTGTTCATGAAACGTTTTCTGAAAAGAAACTCATTCAACTCAAAGTAGAGCATCCAGATGCTTTGGTGATTGCTCACCCCGAATGTGAAAAGTCCGTTTTGGAAAAGGCGGATTTCATCGGATCCACCACAGCGCTTTTGAACTACTCGATTCAAAGCAAAAGCAAAAAATTTATTGTGGTCACTGAAGCGGGTATTTTGCATCAGATGCAGAAGGCATCACCCGAAAAAGTATTTATTCCTTCGCCCCCCAATGCCAATTGTGCCTGCAATGAATGTCCTTACATGAAGAGAAACACCCTAGAAAAAGTGCTTCATGCGTTGGAAACCTTGACTCCAGAGATCTCTGTTGAAGACAATGTAAGAGAAGCCGCCCTGGTTCCGATTCAAAGGATGTTGGAGATTAGTAAGTGAAATTGCAGCCCGCTGAGCGAAAAAATATAATTTTGTGTGGTGTGGTTGCGATTTTGGTAATCATTTTTGATTACTGGCTAAAGATTGAGGCCGTAAAACACCTAAAGGGCGTTGTGCCCACCAGCTATTGGGAAGGCTTTGTTGTTATTGAGTACGCGGAGAACCGAGGCGCGTTCTTGAGCCTAGGGGCAAATCTTTCCGATGAGGCGAGAACCTGGATTTTTGTAGTTGGCGTGTTTTTCATTCTCATTTTCTGTTTTTATTCGCTTTGGAAAAGCATTCATGATCGATGGTCTTCTTTGGCTTTCTCCTTAGTAATTTCTGGCGGTATCGGAAATCTAATCGACCGCATTTCTCAAGGGTATGTGGTGGATTACATTCATATGGGTTTTGGTGGACTTCGCACTGGCGTATTTAATCTTGCTGATGTTGCGATTTCTGGCGGCCTAGTATTTTTACTGTTTTTTCAGTATCTCACAGAGAAAAGTTCTCAATCAAAGTCCACAGACGGAACACAAAAGATATAATCATTGATCTGAAAAGATCGAATGACCTTCGTTCGAAGAACAAGAACATCTTGGAAAGTTTCGGGCGACGGAAATTTCTTTTAAGGACGAATTCCCATTTCGTTTACTTCAGAATCTGTAATGCCCAGAAGATAAAGAATAGAGTCCATGCTCTTATGGGTAATAGAAGTTCCCACCATGGATTTGGTAAAGGCTTTTGCATTGAAGGCAATTCCGAGTCCAGCCTTTTTTAGCATTTGCATGTCATTGGCGCCATCGCCGATGGCGATCACTTGATCTAATAAGATTCCTTCTTGTTGTGCCAAGAGCTCCATGAGGTCAGCTTTTCTTCTGCCATCTACGATCAATCCCTGTAAACGGCCGGTGACTGTGTCGCCATCCAGCTCAAGGGAATTTGCGTAAGCGTAGTGAACACCAAGTTCATTTTTTAGTCGCTCAACAAAATAGGTGAATCCTCCACTGATGATGGCAATTTTATACCCAAGCCGCTTCAGAATTTTTATTAAGCGATCTGCGCCGGGACTCAGTTGAATTTCAGAATACACCGTATCTAAATCTTTTCTGGTCAGGCCCTTTAACAGTCCCACGCGGCGGATGAGAGATTCTTGAAAATCCATTTCTCCCTCCATGGCACGTTTGGTGAGGGCGGAAACCTCTGCTTTTTTTCCCATAATTCCAGCCAATTCGTCGATTACTTCTCCTTGAATTAGAGTGGAATCCATATCGAACACCACCAAGCGCTTCGACCTTCTATAAAGATTTTCTTTTTGAACGGCTAAATCTACTCCGGGATATTTTGTGGAAATTTCCAAAAATTTTTCCGTAAGCTCGCCCACGGGAAATCTGGCTGGCGTGCTGCAAAGAATTTCTACTGTGCTTAATCCATTGGCAGAAAGCTTGCGAAGGGAATCGATGTTGATCTTTTTCTTCGCTAAGGCGGAGGTGAATTCGGCAAAAAAATCAGAGGGAATTTCCGGTGCCAGAATGGTGAACACGTATCTGCTGGAAGAATCTAATTGGGGAACTTCTTCTTTCAATAAGTCGAAACGAATCTCAAGGGGAAAGCCTTTCAGGGAGTCGCGAACCTTAGACTCAAAGTCCATTACTTTGCTTTGGTCTAGGTCTACCAACACCATTAGGCTTAACAAGCCATGAGTCACTGCTTGTTCAATATCTAAAAGTTTTCCGTTGAATTGCGAGATATTTCCAACGATGGCCGCCGTAATTCCGGGGCCATCATTGCCACTCACTTTCACTAGAATCTTTTGGCTCATGGATTATTTTGATGACCGCGAGGAGGGCCTCTGTGGCCACCGCCACCCCCACGTCTTCCTCTTCGTTTGTTTTTTCTGCGTCCGTGTTGTCCGCCGCCGCCTTCTCGACTTCCGCCAGCATAACCGCCGGACCTAGGGTTTCCTTGTCCGGAGCGGCCTCTTTGGTGATGGGTCAATAGTCCATCTCCGTTTACTCCTACGTGGCCGGAGGTTGGAGGAGCGTCTAAGCGATTTCCGATATTGTCATCAATTTCATCGTCTTCGTATTCACCACCAAAGGAATTTCCTAAAGCAGCGGGCTTTTCTCCCGGCAGTCGAATATTTCCAATGGAATCCTCGTCAATCGGTTGTGGTGGAGAGTAAGAGGAACTCTGATTCCCCAAAGACTCTTCGTCCATGGGTTCTTCGTTTTCAGCGGCGGAGGAAACAATGGGCCCAGCGCTTGGAGCGTCTCGATCTTGTCGATTTCTATCTCGACCCCTTCCTCGATTCCGGTCGCGCCCACGTTTGTTTCGTGGATTTTCTCTATGGTGAGAGCGTTCTCCCTCTTCGCCCTTTTCAGAGGAAGTTTCTAATTCTGGCTTGTAGTTGTAGACCAAATTTTTCTTCAAAAGAGAATGGTCTACTGGCTGGTTGGGAATACCAGAGGGACGAAAGGCTTGAATCGTTTGATTCTTTCTGGCCCAACGAATGGCTGGATCTTCGGTAAATGTGGGACGTAAAACCGGTGCATGCAGAGGGCCGTTCCAAACCATTGGTTTGTCTGGTGGGGGAAGTCTGTTTTGCTTGGCCGATTCTCTGGACTCCCGAGACTCTCTGGGCTCTCTAGGCTCCCGGGCCTCTCGAGGAGACGAGTGCTCTCTTTCGTTTCTGCGTCTTGGTTGCGATCTTTCTTGTTGCTCAGGTTCTGCGCCCGTTGCGCTAGGACCAGAATCTTCATCCGTTCCCCCTGAATCCATTTCGTCGTCAGAAGGTCGGCCGCGATTGTCATCGCGGAACCTTCTTTTTTGGGAGCGGTCGTAAACGGAAAGTTCTTCAATCCAATCAGGAACCGTCTTCTCTTTTAATAGTAAATATAGTTTTGCCACTTTGGCCGCTAGCACCGCTGGTGGGTGTTGAAACAGTCTACCAATAATTCTTCTTGGCGGACCTTGTTCCAACCATAGACCAGTCATTCTGCTGTAATAAAATAAGGCACGAACCAAGTGGTCAGTTTGGGCTCTAGAGATTCGTAGATTTCGTAAATAGAAGTTCCTGAGCGATTCGCAGCTGAGGAAATACTTCATGTCGGGCAAATGATTTTTTTCGCCCGGCTTAATTGTTTCTCGATAGGGAGCCAGTACAAGCGGTTCGATCAGTGGAATCATCATAATGGCCAATCCCAAATCGGGATTCGCGCGCTCTGGTAGGGGCTGACCTTTAAATTTCTCTAAAAGTTGGAAATTCTCAGCCAGTATTTCCTCGGAAATTCCCTCGTACCAAGGAAAGATAAATGTACCCAGCCCAAGCCTTCTACCTTCCGATAAAAAATCTCCAAGCGACTGATCGTTGCAAACCTTTAAAAATTCTTCGCGGATTCGATCTTTAGAAGTTTCGGCCAGCATCGGGGCCTTTTCTTTCATGGCGTGCTCAAGGGCTGGATCGTATTCTAAGCCAAGCTTCATTTTGTGCCGAATCGCCCGCAAAATTCGAATGGGATCTTCTTCCATTCGCACCATCGGATCACCAATAGATCGGATAATTTTGCGATCCACATCTAATTTTCCTTGAACGTAATCCACTAGTTCGTCGGAATCGGGATCGTAAAAAAGTGCGTTGATCGTGAAGTCTCTACGAAGCGCATCTTGTTCGGCATTTCCAAATTGGTTCAAATCAGGAAACCGGCGATCTCTATTGGCGCTTCCTGTTGGGCTTGGAGTGGCTTCCGGAGCGGATTCAAGGTCTTCTCCGGTAACCTCCTCAGCGCCCTCATCGCCGCCTTGAAGTTCAGCGGGAACCACGGGACCTCGGAAGGTTACGATCTCATATCGACCGCCGCCCCTTTCCAGCATTACATGGCGAAAACGTCTGCCAATAATTCTTCCTTGAGGAATCACGCGCTTAATTTGATGCGGCGTTGCATTGGTGGCGATGTCGAAATCTTTTGGGTGTTTTCCTAACAAAAGATCTCGAACGCTGCCGCCAACAAAGTAGGCGGAAAAACCAGCCTCTTTCAAAAGACGATAATAATGTAATGCATTTGGGTCGATATTGGATTTATCAATCACTGTAGGAACTTCCTTATTTTACGGCCAACGGTCTCACTGGATGCTGGTGAGCGCGTTTGGGATCAGAACCCAATCAAGCGGCCGAATCGTTTCAATCAAATGGATCGCAATCGTGCGTCCAATGAGCCCCTCTTCTCGCGCCATTTTTCTCGCGAGGAAAGGCTAGGTCGCACATCCTTTGGAGCAACCTTATCTTTAGGAATAGCATCTTGAGGGCATGGGCCGCAAGTGGCAGATGAATCTACTTGGAATTCCAAGGGAAAACTGTATAAATAAACCATGACTCCATGGACTCCATTTACCGCAGAAAACGTGAACACCATTCCTGAGGGCCTTTTAGGCGTGTTTCAACTGGCCAGAGGGTTAGACCACATCGCTTATGTGGGCAGAGCCGATCAAGATCTAAAGGGCTCGATTCGTGAGTTTTTGAATAAGGGCTATACCCATTTTCAATGGGTTCAATTGCCCTGGGTGAAGGAAACTTTCGAAATGCATTGCAGGCTTTATCACCATGGTGGCGGTCGGCAGCGCTTGGATAATGGAGATCATCCGTATCCACCTGAAGGGAAAATTTGGTCTTGCCCGCTTTCAGCCATGCCAGTCGCCATTTGCGATCACTCTTAATGTTAGCCATGAGAGCATAGCGCTTGGAAAAGCTCTCTAAATTTTTCATTTCTTTGAATTTTCCACTAGGAAGCCGCCCATTTTCTTGACTTCACGGCTTGCCCAATGGGAAAGAATGCTATAGGGAGAATCATGGCTCAGAAAAAACAAAAAAAGTTGAAGGTCGAAAAGAGCAAAAAAACTGCGAAACCAGCAAAAGTGGCGGCGAAGCCATCTGGTTCTGCGAGCTTGCTAAAAAAAGCGGCTAAAGCCGTGGCCAAAAAAATTGGCGTAGTGGGCGGAAAAGCCCCCAAAAAGGCCGAGCCCACTAAAGTGGCCAAAAAAGCCGTATCGGCGCCTGTTTCTAAGAAAGCCTTGGAAAAGCCCTCAAAAAAAGGTCCCGCCACTGAATTAAAAGCAAAAAAGATCGAAAAGGTTGAAGGAAAAACCAAAGGCAAGTTGGTAGCCGCTTCTGCTCCTGCATCTGTGCCCGCCGCTGCGAAAGCCGGAAAAGCCGGCAAAAAAGGAAAAGAAGTTGTGGTGGAGGTTTTGGCACCCAAAGTAGTGCCGCTTCTAACGAAAGAGAGCAAAAAGAAAGCAAAGTTGGCCGAGGCATTGAAGAAAAAGTGCAGAGAACCTGGCTGTGAGCATGATCACTTGATCGCTGGATTTTGCAGGCTTCACTACATTAAAAATTGGAAAAAAATTAAACGGAAAGAGGCCATTCTTGCGAGTGGTCAATTGAACAATTACGTAGAAGAGTTGGTGAGTAAATACCCTGACCGCTACTTAGACGTGATTCGCCAAGACCTAGCTTCTGAAAAAGACTGGAGCAAAGTAGTGGTTGACCTCGAGCTTGATGCCGCTGATGAAGACGCCAACGGAGAAGAAGATCTTGAAGGCGTGGCCGAGGGCGTAGGAAGAGCTCGCGATTTCGATGACGAAGGCGACGCTTTTTAAAAAAAGATTCTTATCCTCTACCTGTTCCCGTTGATTCATATGGGAAATGAAACAGAGCGCAATCAAATCCACTGATTTTATTGAGTTATTCTATCGTTTTACACGGCCTTCGCTTGACCTTGAGCGACGCGGGGTTACAATTTAATTACGGTACGTTGGTAGCGGAAAAAGGATTTTCCAAAGATCCCTAGGGAGGGGACCACATGTTATTCGGACTTGGAGCCAAACCCATTATCGGTTTGGATATTGGCTCCAGCGCAATAAAACTTGTTGAGGCAGAAAAGAAACGCAGTGGCTGGGTGGTGCGAAGCTATACTAGTATCACTTTACCCGAAGATTCTGTCGTCGATGGAGAAATCGTAAATCACGCTGCAGTGGTTGAGGCTATTCGCTCGCTGGTGAAAGAGTCTTCCACGAAATCAAAACTCGCCTGTACTTCAGTGGCAGGATCTTCCGTAATTATTAAACACATTGCCATTCCCAAAACCGCCCCCAAGGAAATTGAAGATCAAGTGTATTGGGAAGCAGAACAATACATCCCTTTCGATATGCAGGAAATCAGTCTTGATTTCGACGTGGTTCAAGAAGATATGGGCGACGGGAAAATGGATATTCTTCTGGTTGCTGCAAAAAAAGATTTTATTGAGAAAAGATTAGCGGCAGTAAAAGAGGCCGGCCTAGATCCACAGGTGTTAGAAGTCGACGTTTTGGCCTTGGCAAATGTATTCTGGGAAAATTATGAAATGACTCCCGAGAACGCCGTGGTTTTAGTGGATGTTGGCGCTAGTTTAACAAAAATAAATATCGTCAGTGATAAAACCACAATCTTTACCCGTGACGTTGCAGTAGGTGGAAAAAATCTTACGCTAGAAGTTCAGAATAAGTTGGGGATTTCCTTTCAAGAGGCCGAGGTTCTCAAAATCGATGCTTGTACGACAGGGCAGATTCCTGAAGAAGTATTACCTCTGGTTACGCAGATTTCTGAAAACATTGCTTTAGAAATTCGAAGAAGTTTAGATTTTTACGCTGCCTCACCGGTTCAGTTGCCTGTGACGGCCGTGTTCTTATGCGGTGGTGCCAGTCGAATTCCTGGTCTTTCAAATATGTTGGCCGAAATGTTGGGACTTCCTATCGAGTACCTAAATCCATTTAATAAAATTGCCTGCTCTGGTCGTCAATTCAATGAAGAGTTTTTGGCTGCCATCAGTTCAAGTGCGGCGGTACCGCTGGGTTTGGCTTTAAGGAATGAGGCTTAACAAATGATAAAAATAAATTTGTTAGGCAAAAAGAAAGCAGCCGGAGGTGGGGTCCCCTTTGGTTTGGATGAACAGTTTCAAAAGCTTGGCATAAGTCCCGCCGAACTTTCTGAGATGCGGCCAGCATTGATTCGCTTCGCTGTTTTGCTCGTTGGTCTCTATGGAGCAAACTACGCTCCTGGATACTACCATCAAATGCAAATGGCAGAGCTCGACGCAGAAATTGCAACACTTACCGAAAAGGCCCAACAGCTAACTCAGGAACTAGCATCGAAAAAAGATATTCGGAAACAGATGGAGCAACTGAACAAAGAAGAAATCGAATTGCAGCGTCAATTAAATGCGGTGAATGCGCTTCAGCGTGATCGTAGTTTGGCATTTCGAACAATTGATAACTTAATCATATCTTTGCCAAGCAAGGTTTGGATCACGAGCCTAGGCTATAAAAATCGATTGGTGGCGATTCGAGGATCTTGCTGGGAATATTTCCCCATCAACGATTTTGTAAAGTCTATTAATGAATCCACCCAATATATGGAAGTGAATTTTAAAGGAATAACCACGGAAAATCCGGCCAGCTTAATTCCTGGAATTCCTGAGGCCATGCAGAAAATTAAGAACTTTGAATTAGAGTTCAAGGTGAAGGGTAGCGGAGACGTTTAATGGGTAGGTTTAAAGAGTTATTGGAAAAACTTCAGTGGAGCCATGTGATCTTAATCATAGGCGGAGCCGCTGCTTTTTTCTATTTCACTTTAGATCATTCTGAAATCGAAACCCGACAACAAAATATCGAAATCACAAAGAACGAAATTGAAACTAGCACTAGAAAAATTGAAGAAGCCAAACAGTTTGAGCTCCAGTTCGAGGAGAAGAAAAAACGTTATGCCGATTTAGTGAAAGAACTGCAAAAGCTTCAAGGCGCGCTTCCAAAACAATTCTTTTTGCCAGACTTGTTATCTGAGCTTTTGCGAGAGGCAAAACAGTTAGAAATTGAAATTGTTTCCATCAAGCCAGATGCAAAGGAAACCACTGGCGAGCTCTACAATTCGCTAGGGTTCAACATTGAAGCCAAAGGAACTTTTCTTCAATTTTTCATTTTTCTGGATCGTATGGCGAATCTCAAAAGGTTAGTCAGCGTAGAAGATTTTTCTATAGAAAAAGAAGGTTTAAAGTTCATTTCTCTTGGGGGTATTGAGGGTGCTTTCGCGGCTTCAAAATTGGCCGGAGGAAAAACCTCTTATCCCGCAGTGAGATCGGCAATGCGAGTAATCACGTATCGGTATCGTGGAGGTGGTGGCGGAGGCGGCGGTGAATCTACTCCTGCTGCTACAGCGGCAGCTCCAGCTCCGGGCGGAGGCAATAAATGATCTGTATTTTTATTGCTAAGTTAGCCCTTCTCTTGAGCCCTTCTTTTGCGGAGGAGGCAGTTACGATTGAGGAATTTTTGCAGAAACTTTCCACAGTGCCCGATGTTGTTACACGAAAAGATCCCTTCGTTGCGCCAACGGCGCCATTTGAGGCCCTTCGGTCATCTGATGTGGCCATAAATGCGCCTGTTTTGGAAAGATATCCCATTTCTCAATACACCGTTGTGGCGACATTATTAGGCGATGGTTATCCAAGAGCATTGATTCGTTTGCCCGAACAAGAAAAAGGGAAAGTTTTGATTGTGAAAGAGAAAGACAAATTGGGCCAAAATGGAGGGGTCATTTCCAAAATTTTAGGAGATGGATTGATCGTTCAGCAAAGCATTCGAACACCACTAGGATTTGTGGAAAAGTCCGAGGTTGTTTTAAGGATCGGTGGATCGGGTTCAGAAGTGAAAAAGTAGAGAGTTGGCTAATTTGAATTTGGGTTTTGAAAATAGGAATTTTCGGTCTCTAGGAGGGAATATGAAGACAATAAAAAGAGCTGCTGGAATTTTGGGAGTTAGCTTACTTCTTACTTTCAGCAACTTGGCTGAGGGTGCGAATGTGAAATCGATTCGCCTTACGCCGGCCGCAAATAGGGTTATATTCTCTGTAGATTATCAGGGCCCAGGGAAATTTCGTTTCATCGAAAATCAAAAAGAATCCACTGTAATCGTTGAAGCCGAGCAAATGGAATTGCCATCGCCGCTGACAAAGATCCAAGATCTATCAAGCAAGGGACTTCCTGTATTACAGATGACTCCTTACAACTCTCAAAAAAATGGAGTTCCAGTATCGAAGTTTGTCATCAAGACCTCTGGTTTGACGAAAATTACAGCCTCTGATCAACCAGGAAAGTTTTCTTTAGATATCGTTGGTTCTGGCAAGCCCGTTGCAAAATCTATGTCGTTACCCGTAAAGGTTCCAAATAAAGATAAAGGTTGGAGCGAAATCGATGCGATCACTCAAAAAAGTGCGGCTAACGACCGGGCAGAAGAAACCGCTCAAAAATTATTAGAGGTGCTAAATGCGAAACCAGAGGAGAAGAAGTTCTTTGGAACAAAGGTTTCATTTGAAGGATCAAAAGTAGATGTACATGATGTATTTCGATTGATTGGTGAAGCTTCAGGATTAAATATCATCACAGATTCTGATGTGAGTTATTCCTCCAATTACGCGCTAAAGAATTTGCCATGGGATCAAGTGTTAGACATCGTGATTCAACAGGCAAACCTACGTGCCACTGTTTCTGGTAACGTAGTAAGAATTATAACCGCCGCGAAATATTCCAAAGAGCAAGAGGAAAAATTAAAAGAGTTAGACATTGCAGATCAAATGGAGCCAGTGGTGATGGCTGTGATACCCCTGAGTTTCGCAACCGCTGAAGACATGAAAACCATGATCGAGGCCTTGTTGAAGCCAAGAACAGTTTCCGCAGCTTCAACTACAACTACTACTCCTGTAGGCGTTCCTGCGACAGGGACGCCAGTAGCCGGAACCACTGGTTCGACTACCACTACTGCAACTGCGGCTACACTTCATCAAGATTTTGCTAGGGGAAAAATTGAAGTGGATTCTCGGTCCAACTCGTTAGTTGTGACCAATACCAGAGAAACGGTGGAACGATTACGCCGCCTAGTACAAGAGCTCGACGTGGCTCTTCCTCAGGTGTTAATCGACGCAAAAATCATCATCGCTTCAGAGCAGTTTACGCGACAAGTGGGCGTGAGTTGGGGCGGTAGAGCTACTAGTGGAGGTACGGGCCGTGCTGGTGTGGCGGGGGTGTTTAACAGTGGTGAAATTCAACTAGGAGATGGTGGTAGCACCGATCTTCCAACTTTTTCTGTAACGCCTCCAACTGGGGAAAACGCCGGAGGTGCTTTCGGATTTAACGTAGGCGCCGGTCGGCACGGAAACTTAAATGCCCAAATTTCCTTGGCCGAAGTAAATGGAATTTCGAAAACCGTTGCATCGCCAAGGGTGATTGTGAACAACAAAAAGACGGCGACAGTTGTAGATGGAACCACCTTGTTGATCAGTACTCCAGGAGGAGCAAACTCTCCGGGTACTATCGAAAGGGTAGAAGCATCGTTGAACCTAAGTGTGACTCCTCAAGTTACGAGCGTGGGGTCCGTGTTGCTTCGTTTGACGCTAAATAAAGGAAACCCCAATGCTCAAGGAAACGTGGACAATAAGAGCATAGAAACAGAGGTTCTAGTGGATTCGGGTTCGACCTTGGTTTTGGGGGGGGTATATACCTTTGACCAAAGTCGGTCGGAGCAAGGGATTCCACTCTTGAAAGATCTACCCTTTATTGGCCAACTATTTCGAGTGAACCAAGATCAAAATGCAAAGAGTGAGCTAATGGTGTTTGTGACGCCAGAAATTGTGGACCCCAACAATCCCGAGCCTGGAACAACTACAAGCGGACGAATGTAAGACCGACCTTTTTGCTTTCGTTTCTTGGCCGAGATATAAGCGGAGCATGATGCAGAAGGAAAACTACCGTCCTGGCTTATCGAAAAATCAGGATTTGGTAAAACAACTGAAAGAATTCCAGCAAAACCCACGATCGTTGGTCTTCATTTCCTTGGCAGAGAATTATCGCCAAGAGGGTCTTCCTAGTCAGGCTCTGCAAATCTTAGAGGAAGGCTTAGAGCAGCACCCGAAATTAGCCAGTGCATTGGTGGCTAAGGGGCGCTGCCTTCTGGATCTCAAGCGATATTCCGAAGCCTTGAACGAGCTTAATGCGGTGCTTCTCGAGAATCCTCAAAACATTAAGGCCTTGAAGCTTCAATCGGAAATTTTCGTTCGTTTGGGACAGCGAAAATCCGCCATTCGATCTCTCACGAAAGTAGTTTTGGCCTATCCTCAGGATATTGAAGCCGCTAGAGAACTCGAGCAGTTAGAAAATATCGAAACAAAAAAGATTGTTCCCACGGAACGAATTTTCCAAGTCTCTTCTGACGCCCCTCCTGTTTCCAAGCCTTTACAGGGTCTGAGCGCGGCGGGAAAAATCGAAGATTTCCAAGTGGAAGATTTAAAGTCTTCCTTATCCTCTATTCCTCTCGAGGCACTTCAGACACCAACAAATGTTTCCGAGGCTCAAGAAGCGGAGTTTCAAGAGGTGGAAGATGCAGAACCCACCTTTGCTACCCGTACCATTGCCGAGCTGTATCTGCGTCAAGGGTTGAAGGCTAAAGCCCTGGCCGTAGTACGAAAAATTTTAAAGAACGAGCCCGAGAATTCCTGGGCCAGAGAAACCTTGCAGAACCTGAAATCTGATGGAATAGTGCTTCCAGAAAAGAAAGTCCTGAAAAAGGACAAAGCAGCTTTCGCGAAAAAGGCGAAGGTTTTAGAGCATATGTTGGTTCGAGCTCAGTTGCTCAAGAGAATCAACGCTTAATCAAAAGAACGCGATAAGGAGTAGGTATGTACGAAACAGGGGACTTCCGTAAGGGACTGAAAATTGAATTTGAGGGATCTCCCTACATCATTACCGATTTCCAGCACGTTTCTCCTGGGAAAGGCGCCGCATTTACGCGCACCAAAATGAAGAACTTGCTTACGAACAACACCATCGAAAGAAATATTCGATCTGGTGAAAAAGTGGGCGTGCCAAATATCGAAGAAAAACAATATCAATATATGTATTCCGATGGTGAAGGTTTTCATTTGATGGATCAAAAGAACTTCGAACAGATCGCACTTTCAGAAGAGCAAGTGGGCGACAGAAAAAACTATTTCCAAGAGGGCGCTAACATCAGCGTGCTTTTCTATAACGATCGTCCCATCGCCGTCGACGTTCCCACTTTCGTAGTTTTGACCATTGTGGAAACTCAGCCAGGACTTCGCGGCGACACCGTTTCTGGTGGTTCCAAGCCAGCAAAATTAGAAACTGGTGCTGTGGTTAACATTCCTCTTCACTTGAACGAGGGTGACAAAATTAAAGTTGATACCCGCGATAATAGCTATGTTGAGAGAGTGAACTAATTATGCTTTTGAAAGAACTCGAGAAGATCATCAAAATCGTTGAGCGTTCAGAAATTGCGGAATTAGAGTGGGAAAAAAATAAAGAACGCATTCGCATCCGAAAAGATTTCCAGGGTCCAGCACCCACGATCACCTATTCTGCTCCAATGCCTGCAGCTAGTGGTCACGCCTCTGTTGCTGCTCCGGCCGTAAAATCTGGCGCGTCTGCGCCTGCAGAGACCGCAGGTAATGCAAAAGCAGAAAACACTCGAACGAAAGAAGTGATGTCTCCTTTTGTGGGTACTTTTTATGCGGCCCCTTCTCCTACGGCTTCTAAATATGTTGAAGTTGGCAGCCGAGTAAAAAAGGGTGACGTACTTTGTATTATTGAAGCGATGAAGATCATGAATGAAATCGAGGCGGAGTTCCCGGGGAAAATTGTTTCGATTCTAGTAAAAGATGGTCAGCCGGTTCAATACGGTCAACCCCTCTTTCAAGTGGAACCCTAGAAGTTTCCGAGGTCACCTTGCAAAATAAAATACGAAAAGTTCTCGTGGCAAACCGAGGCGAAATCGCCCTACGTGTGATTCGAGCCTGCAGAGATTTGGGTTTAGAAACTGTTGCTGTGTATTCTCAGGCAGATGAACATTCTCTTCACGTAAAGTTGGCCGATGAAGCTGTTTGCATTGGTCCAGCACCGTCTAAACTTTCGTACTTGAATATTCCATCTGTACTCGCCGCCGCAGAGGTTACGGGAGCAGATGCAATCCACCCTGGGTACGGATTTCTTTCAGAGAATTCTGAGTTTGCTCGAATTTGTGGGGAGTGCAAGATCACTTTCATTGGCCCTAAGCCAGAAAATATTGCGCTTTTGGGAGACAAGGTTACCGCTCGCGCCACTGCCGTGAAAGCTGGCTTGCCTCTCTTGCCTGGAACCATTGGCTCTGTGAAATCTCTTTCAGAGGCCGAAAAAGAAGCAAAACGCATTGGTTACCCCGTCATGCTAAAAGCCAGTGCTGGCGGTGGGGGACGGGGTATTCAAATCATTCACAACCACGAAAAACTAGTTTCGGCTTTTGATCGAGTTCGATCGGAAGCGGGCGCCGCTTTCGGTAGCACCGAAGTGTATTTAGAAAAGTTTTGCGAACACCCCCGGCACGTAGAAATTCAAGTGGCTGCAGATCAACATGGAAATGCGATTTACCTTGGAGAAAGGGATTGCACGGTTCAGCGTAGACACCAAAAGCTCATTGAAGAGGCTCCCTGTCCGGTAATTTCGGAAGAAACACGGAAGAAGATGGGTGAGGCCGCCATTCGCTTGGTAAAAGAAGTGGGTTACCAAAATGTCGGTACCGTGGAATTTCTTTTAGATTCCGATCGAAAAAGTTTTTACTTTATGGAAATGAATACCCGAGTACAGGTAGAGCACCCTGTAACAGAAATGATAACAGGTATTGATATTGTAAAATTACAGCTCTTAATTGCCAACGGTGAACCTTTGCCTATCCGGCAACAGGATGTGAAAATTAAAGGCCACAGTATGGAGTGTAGGATCAATGCTGAAGATCCGGAAACCATGAGACCCTTCCCTGGAAAAATTGAAGGCTTACACGTTCCCGGTGGATTTGGCGTACGCTTCGATAGCTTTATTTACGATCAATACACTGTACTTCCTCACTATGATTCCCTTTTGGGGAAATTGATTACCCATGAAGAAGATCGAGAACAGTGTATTCGAAAAATGTTACGCGCTTTAGACGAGCTAAAAATCGGTGGAATTCGCACCAATGGCCCTTTTTATTCCAAGGTCCTGCAGAGTAAAAAGTTCAAGGATAATCAATACGATACCCACTTTTTGGAAGAGTTTTTGACAAAGAAAAGCTAAAATTTAGCTATGCAGCATTCTAACGGATTGGAATGCCAAAAAGGGTAGGAGACCCATGTCAAAACTAGTTTCCGAAGCAGACCGGCTTCTGGACAAGGGAAAAGTTCCCGAAGCCATTGAAAAATTAAAATCTGCGCTAAAAGAAGATCCTCTGAACCAGTTGGTGGCCACCAAATTGGCCAACGCGTTTCTCGCAAATGATGATCAAGATAGCGCCACCAAAGTCTACGCTCAGTTGGCTGCAAGACTATCCGAAGCTGGAAAGTCTCAAATTGCCATCGCGATTTACAAGCAAGCCCTCGAGTTGGCTCCCGATGACATTAACTTAAAAGTAAAGTTTGCCTCAGAATGTGAAGCCGTCGGAAAAATCGGAGATGCTCTCGGTCAAGCTAGCCTAGCGTTTCAGTACTACATCCGTCGGAAGAAATTTTACGATGCCGCAAACATTTTGCCTCTGATGGTTCGATTGCAACCAAAAGAAGAGAAACTAAAGCTTTCTTGGCTAGAGGTCATGCAGCTATCGCAGGCCGAACAGAAACTTGTTCACTTGCTCGTAGCCTTTTGCGGGCCCCCCGGTGTGGTGTCCACAGAATTTTCCGTGGGAGGAGATCCGGCCACTCTTTCTGAAAGTCTCTACGAAGGGTTAAAGAAATTAGTTCCCTACTTTCCCAGAGATCCCAAAATCGCCTATGCAGTAGCGTGGGCCGCTCACAAGCGAGGACGGAACGCCGATTTTTATAAATACCTAAGGGAGTGTTTGCGTAGAGAGCCAGATTTCTCGTTGGCAATTCTTTTATTTTCACGAGCCTTAGCCGAGAACCAAAAACTAAATGAAAGTCTATACATCTTCAAACACATGAAAGAGAGGATGCCTGCGGACAAAAGTGTAGACATGCTAACGCTCAATCGTTTGGTTGATGCATTCGTGGAAAAAAACGGTTGGATCTCGTTCACCGATGGAATGGGAGTGGACGAATTAGACACGACTGGATTCTTGAGTGCAATCAAAGGTGAAACCAAGGCACCAATCCCAACTCCTCAGGCTCAGGAAGCTGTTGCGCCCCAGGGCGCAAGTCCAGAGGTGGGTTTTGTGGAATCCATTATAGCTACCGCGAAATCCGAAGATCAAAAAAAGAGTCCAGCAGCAGAACAGGCCATGCCTTCCTCTGAGGTGGAAATTCCTCTAACTCCCGCAAGCTCATCAAGTGGGGAGCTTGAGGTGGAATTTACATCGGCTCAAGCATCCAAAAAGAAACCTTCCTCAGAATCGGAAGAAAAGAACAAAGAAACTCGAAACGAAACATTAAAAGAATTGGACCTGCCGTCGGAAGAATCTACAAACAGCATTCTTCTTACATCTTTGATTGGCATTGAGCCACAAAAGGCATCGCCTAGTTCGGCGGACACGATTAATCCTTCCGAAAGAAATTCGCCTCAAAGTGTGACCACAACGCCCGTTACTACAAGTGCTCCTGTCAATGCCGAGAAAAAGCCAAAAGATAAAATTCGAGAAATTCCTGAGATAGCCGAGGTTGAGCCCACAAGACCCTTCGACTCTAGCTCCGTTTCTTCGAAAGAAGCCGAAAAACCAAAGTTCACCTTCAATCCATTTGCCGGGAATGAATCAGTTGCAGCGAAATCTGATCCGGAAACCCCTAAGTCTCCGCAGGGAGAAAAAACAGAACTGTTCAGTCCCCTAGATCTTCTTGGGGCATCCAATGTTTTGAAACAAAATGTTTCTTCGATAGAAACCAAGATAATTGTAAATCCACAACTTAGCGACTTGACCGCTCCATCTAAAGTGGAAAATCAAAAAGGGGAATCTGCTCCAAACATCGCCACACAAACCCCGCCTACACAAATTACATCAGCTCCGATTAGTGGTGACCCTACCCAACTATTTTCTCCCTTAGAGGCAGTGGACGCTGGAGTGGCTAGCAGAAAAACTCACGGTGCCGACGATGTTGCCACCACCATCATCGTACGTGGAAATCTTGATCTACCTACAACTCCTTCTGAGTCTTTGCCTCCTGATGCCATCGCCTCTTTGGAAAATGTGGCCAACGAAAGTCCCTTAATGGTACCGCCTCCAACTCAAGTTGTGCCTCAGGCTCCGATTCAAGACATGGTGGAAGATGCCGCCACTCAACTGATCTCTTCGGCTTCGGTCGCGGGATCCGAGATGTCACCAATAGAGGATCCTTTAGCCGCATTAGCCAACTCGCCTGGCGAAGCCACAATGATCGTCAACATAGGCGATCAGGAAAAGGCGGCGTTAAATACAAATATTTCAGACGAGCCTCTAATTGCGAGCCCACCAGCTGGAGCCACAGTTTCGGTACAAATGAATCCCACCGAAATATTTCAGCAGCTCGAAAAAGAGAAGCAGAATACGGTTCAGAATTCTGAACAGCCTAAAGATCAAAATGTGGATTCTATTTTAGCGAACTTGATCAATCGAGATGCGCCGGAGGTAGATGCTACCCAAGTGGTGAATATTCCCGCTGCCACCTCTCAGGCCACTTCTCAGCCGCTGACACAGCCTCAAGACCTAACTCAGGTTGTTACGGAAAAAAACGCAAATTTGCACGCAATTCCCCAAACAGACCAACCCTCGATTATAGCGGAGATGTCTGCGGGAGCTTCGGTTGATGAAAATGCCGGACCCAAGCCAGCATCTCTCGGGTTTGTAAAAATCCCGGAACTGAATCCAAAGACCTCAACCCCGGCGGCAACAGTTTCCATTCAGTCTGAAGAGCCGTCCGCCTTGAGCCCAGCGTCACTTGGTCTATCAGATGGAATTGATCTTGGTGATGATCTGCTCGATGGTCCAACACGAATATTGGTGGTTCCACAGCAAAATGAAGCTACGGAACGTTTGTTTCACGAAATTAAAAGAGACAAAAAATCTGGAGCTCAGCCCGAAGACAAAGTTTCTTATATGCTGAGAAAAGGAGATAGATACTTAGCAAAAAGAAACTTCTATCTTGCGAGGAAGGCCTATAGGCACGCGCTAGAATTTGGAGCAGACCAAACATTCATTCAAGAGAAACTTAGAGAAATCAGAAAACTCGAAATGCCAGACTCCTTGTATCTTTCGGAGTCTTCTGATCAAGGAACGAAGGAAAAATCAGAAGACATTCTTCGCAAACTGGAACAAGAGTTTCAATTGGACCTAGAGTCTGACGAAAATACGGCAGAGATCGAATTAGAGCTAGATCAGCATTTTGAAAACATTCTGCGTGAGAACGACCCCAAGACGATTCTTGATTTTTCCATAGGGCTGTATGAAATGGCCTTGTACAAGCCCGCCGAAAGTTTACTGACTAGATTTATTCAAGAGCACCCTGAATATTCTTTCGACGCTTTTTATCTATCGGCGATTTGTAAGTACGCAAGAAAAGATTATGCCGGAGCAGTTTCTATTCTTAGAAAGTTGGGAAGTGATCTGAGTCGGCCTGAAAAAGAAAAAATTCAGATCTACTATACCCTAGGCGAGCTTTTCGAAAAAATGAATCGATTCGATAGTTCCAAAGAGTACTTTGATAAGGTTGCAGTAATCGATTCTAACTACAGAAGCATCAAACAAAAACTGGATAGATAGAATGGGAAAAAGGATATTCTGGATATTTATCTCGTTAGTGGCCTTGAGTGCCACGGCGGTGGTAATTTATATCCAATCAGAATCCTTTGCAAATATCGTAAAAAGAGAGATCCAGAAAACAGTAAGTAGAGATCTGGGTATTGATCTAAATTTCGACAGAGTAAGAATAGGTATATTGCCTCCTAGTATTTCATTGCAGAAGGTAAATCTACAGGTACGCTCCCCATCAAACGCATTGGGCCTTTCCACGGATACTGTATTCGAGGCGGAACGACTGGGGTTCTCCTTTCGAATGATTCAGTCTTTTTCGAGAGGAATCTCCGTAAATAAAGTATTTCTCTCTGAAGGAAACGTGCGCATCTTAGTGCCCCGTTCAAAATCTGGAGACAAACAAGAAAAAATAAGCGATCTGATCCACAGGCCAATTCAAATTCGTATTGAAGACCGATTTTTTATATCTATTCGACAGCTAGAAATTCGAAACACCAAGGCGGAAGTTTACTGGCACGGAAAAAATGGCCTTGATTCGGTACTTGTAGAAAATATCGCGTATTTAGCCGTCACCCCATCCTCAGAAAATACCAATATTGTTACCAATCTAGAAAAGACCCGCTTGGGGATTGACGGGATAGATGAACGCTTTGCTGCGATCAAATTTAATTCTGACGTGAAAAAGCGCGAAGTGGAAATTTCCACGATCGATTTGCAGCGGAAAAGCGCGGTTGTGCATGGTTCGGGAAAACTTGTTGGAAGTTTAGATGATTTTGGCTCGATGAAACCAGAGTTGAGTCTCATTCTAAGAAGCCCAATGGCAGAAATTTCGGATTTTGAAAAATCTCTACAAGAGTTGGGCGGTGACTTAAAGGGCGACATAAAAATTAGTGGATCTGTATCAAAGCCGGAGATTTTGGGTCGCGTTACTGTAGAAAACTTTGAATTCCAACAATGGAGGCTCGATGGTGTTTCGCTCGAGGCAAAATATACGATCGATGGTCCCGTTGAGGTAATGAAGGTTCAAGCCAACTCTGGCGCAGGAAAGATTACTTTAAAGAACGCAGTAAATTTAAATTTGCCTCTTCAACCACAAGAAATTGCATTGAAGTTTGGATTTGAAAATGTAGACTTTCAAAAGTTTTCAGGAAATCTAAAAAAATCAGTAAATAATTTGCTGATGAATTTGGATGGCGAGATCGATTCTACATTGGAGCTTCGCAAATCAAGTAGTGGGTTAGCTCTTGGAGAAATTCGAGTCCTACCAAACCTTCAGGTGAAAGATCTCGAATTAAACAATCAGGCCTATGGTAAGTCGCGTCCCTACAAAACCATTTTCAAAGTGCGTCCAATTCAAGTTCGAGGAAATCTATCCATTTTGGAGGGAAATCTAAAGGTAAATTCTGCAGAGCTGCAGTTAGAGTCTGGAGTAGTGAAGGTTGAAGGCGGCGTTCATAAAGATCGAGGCTTTGAACTCAAAGGGAAATCAGATTTTGTGGATCTTGGAAAAGAAGTGGGAGCCATTTCCGAAATCCCTCTTGTCGGGTCTGGTGCCGCCTCTATTTCTGTATATGGCAAAAGTGATGCGGTTAAAATTGATTTCGATATTGATCAGACGAATGCCAAATTTATTAACTTTGATTTCGGTGATTTAAAGGGAAAAATTACGTATGACGATGCTAAGTCCTATATCTACCTAAGTGGCATTCAGGGTAGAAAAGGAGTTTCCACCTATCAAGCATCCGGAAATGTAAATATCGGAGATGGGGACGATATTGATCTACGCGTGAGTTTTGATAAGAGTGATCCCAATGATCTTTTCGCCGTTTTCGCACACCAAATTCGAGATATCAGTTGGATCCCCCACGGCATGGGCGGAACAGTTCGCGGAAGTGCCCGGGTGGGCGGAGGCTATTCTAAAGATCTTTATAGTCTTGAAATTTCAGGTACGGCTCTAGGAGAAAATCTCTTTTATTTGGGTGAGATGGTTCACGAGGCTGAGTTTGACTACCAATTAAAAGATGCCGTGCTAAAGGCGAAGCTCCTTCGGGGAAGAAAATACGAAAGCCCCCTTCGTGGGAACATTGAATATAAGCTTTCCGGTGAGATGGACTATTCCTTCGAGTTAGTGAAGGGAAAGTTACGGGGAATCGATTGGTTTTCTAATTCGGGCTTACCTATAGATGGATTATTTTATTTGCGCAGTAAGGGGAAAGGAAAATGGGAGACCCTCGAAAGTAAGACTACATTTGAGATTTCTAATGCCTTTGTGAGAACAAAAGAAATTCCCGAACTTCGTTTCGATCTAGACACGTTTGCCGATCGATCAGAGATGAAGCTCCAAATCGGACAAAGTACCAATGTTCGTTCTGTATGGGGTCAGAGCGAGAAATATGAATCGATGGCTACGGCCGAATTCATTCGTGCAGATTTCGACTATCTTCTTTGCGCTATCAGTAAAAGAAACTGTAACGATCCCAGTTTAGCCCTCCTCCTCAGTGGCCAAATGAAATTGAATTGGAAGGGAAAGGGCTGGACAAAAATGTCTGGTAAAGGAGAGTTGTCTGAATTTGTAATCAATCGAACAGGATTTCAATTACGCTCGCCAGATCCAATTGAAATTTTGGCGTCCAACGGAATTCTTTCTGTTTCAAAAATGAATCTCACTGGAGAAAATTCGAAATTGAGCCTCAAACTACGAGGTGCAGTTGACGGAGGGAGCTTAGAAAACTCCATTGTTGGAGATGTCTCTTTAAAAATCTTAGAATTAATCACTCCAGTAGTTGAAGAGGCTCGGGGAAATTTGGGCATAAGCTTAAATTTGGTTGGAGATACGTCTTCTTCTAGATTTCGGGGATCCATGCAGCTTCAAGAGGGTTTTCTTCGATTGTCTGGTGTGGATGCTCCGGTAGATGGCATTATGGGCAACATTCGCTTTTCCGAGAATAGAGTAAATTTTGAAGGGTTAAGTGGGCAGATTGGTGGCGGTAGCGTTCTGGCCAGGGGGTATATGGACCTCTACCTAAATCGAGCACCCAAGTTTGACATCGAGTTAAATTTGGCGAACAACCGGTTGAAATTTTATCCGGTGAACTACGCGGAAATCGCGGACGCAAAAATTGGTTTTACGGGAGAAAAAATGCCGTATTTACTCAGCGGCACGGCTCGGGTCAAACGAGTGATGATGCGAAACAATTTTGATGTATCTGGCGGGGGAGGCGGGGCCAAAAACGCCAGATATCTTCCAGACAACATTCGCGGATCGAATTCTTTTTATGAAATTCGAATTAAGGCAATTGCCGAAAATGGCGTGGTAGTTCAGAACAACCTTTTGGACGCTGAGTTTAAGGGTGAAGTGACTTTGCTAAACACTTTTGAATTTCCTCAAATCGTAGCCAGGGCCGAGTTGGTGCGCGGTAGGTTGTTATTCCGGAACACGGCATTCACACTAGACCACGCGTACATTCGTGCGCCGAATCCAGAAGTGTTTAATCCCCAATTTTCCATTGGGGGAGTGGCAAACGTCGATAACTATCGAATATCCATCTTCGCTAGTGGAACCATCGAGAAGCCAAAGATTTCACTTTCATCCTACCCATCAATTCCTCAAGAGGATATCGTATCGTTGCTGGCATTTGGATATCGAGGCGAAGATGCTAGGAAAGTGAATCCTAATGATACGAACGCCATTACATATTCAGAGGTAGGCTCTATTCTTTTGGAACAATTACAGATCAATCAAAATCTTTCTTCTAAAGGTCTGAAGGTATCGGTGAGTCCATCCTTGAATGAAACAGAGGCTAGCATTATCCGTCCCAATAGCACGCAAACAGCTTCGCCCAAAGTGAATGTGAAAACCCAAATTATGAAAAATTTGGACGCTAGCTTCGGCGGCACGGTAGGCTCTGCTCAAGGACAATCCTTAGATGCTAGACTAGAATATCGCTTGTCGAGAAAGGCATCCGTTAGTGCGGTCTATGAACAAACGCCAGGTCTTGATTTAAATGACGTACGAAGCTCCTACGGGGCTGATCTAAAATTCCGCTGGGGGTTCAAATGACCTTTCGGAAATTTGTCTCAGGGTTTAGAGGAATGATTTTGACTCTACTATTCATGGTCCTATCTGTAGAGTCCGTGGCCATGAGCTTAGATCCTCGGTTAGATCGGCTGAGGGGGGAAAGAATTATCGATGTGATTTTTGAGGGTGATGGAATTCCTCCCATTGCCAAAGATCGCGCTCTCAATCTCCGCCGCCGTCCCTTTAATCCCTCCGAAGTGAGAAGTCTTTTGATTTGGTTGAGCGAGAATGGTGTAGATCAGGCCGTACGTATTCATCTCAAAGAAGAACGTAGTGGTCTTGTTTTGGTTATTTCGTCGAAAGAGAGAACGAAAATAAAAGAGATTCAGTTTGAAGGAAATTCTGCTGCGAAAGAAGCCCAACTTTTGCCCCTGACTCAATTAAGTGATGGATTGGATTTTGAAAAAGAATCAGTAGACGAAGCTGTACGTAAGATCGGTCTGCATTACAGTCGAATGGGGTATTTGGCCAGTGAAGTTACACATCAGTTCGATTCGAATTCCGGAAAGCTGACTTTTAAAATTAGTGAAGGAGAACCCACGTTACTAGCTAAATTAGACATTTCTCCCTTAACTTCCGTTGAGCGAAAAGATCTTCGTGCCCGTTATGAAAATGAAATTCGGGAGGCCTTTGGCTTAAAAATTGGCGATCGTATAGAAAGGGAAAGAGTGTTGGATGGCATTCAAGCCATTAAAGATTGGCTAAGAGAGCATGATTTTCTTTTGGCGAAAGATCCAACCTTAGAATACAGCGTTCTCGAAGATGGCACCGTTGGTTTGAGTGTAAATATTCAGTACGGTGCCCGAATTCGCTACGGATTCCGGGGAAATATTCAGTTCAGCTATCGAGAGCTTATGGCCTTAGTGGGAGAGGTTCGGGAAATTTCATCGGGCAGTGATTATTTGTCAGCGGTAAGAAGAAGAGTTTTAGAAGCGTATCGCGAAATTGGCTTTTCCAATGCCCAAATTACTACATTAGTAAGAGAAGATCCTCAAAGAGGAATTCGCCACATCAGTTTGATCGTGGATGAAAGAGAAAAAATCAAAATTAACTCCATCACCATCGAGGGAATCTATTCGCTTTCGACCGAAGAGGCCGTAAAGGTATATCGATCCTTTGCTTCTCGTTTGGTTCAGCGAGACTACTTTCACGAAGCGGGCATTAACAAGGGCGCAGAACTATTTGCCGATCACCTGAAGTCAAAGGGTTACCTATCGGCCAAAATCGAATTTGTAAAATTAGACTTCAATGATGAAAAGACAAAAGTAGATGTCACCCTTCTTTTCAGTGAGGGAATTCAAACTCGCGTTCAAGACATTCAAGTCAAAGGAGTAAAATCCATAAATGTTGGTGAGATTCAAGAAATTCTCGGAGTAAAAGCTGGAGAGCCTTTTGATATTTTTACTTTTGAAAAGGGCCTTGTTGCCATTCGTGAAAAATACCAGTCATTGGGATTCTTAAGCGCGCAGATTGTAAACGAGGGTGCCGACGACTTTGTTCAGTACTCGAAAGACAATAGTTCTGTGATTTTAAACCTAGAGGTTGAAGAAGGGCCAGTATTTCGCGTTGGCGAAGTATTGGTAAAGGGGAATCAGAAGACCCATGCTCGAGTGGTAACGCGCGAATTGCCCTTCATAAGCGAGGATATTCTAACCTCTCCTTTACTTTCTGAAGCCGAAGACAATTTGAGAAAGCTCAATTTGTTTTCCTCCGTTATCGTGCGCCCCATTGATCGACCGGGAACTGTCGACGTAAAAGACGTTTTGATTCTGGTGGAAGAGTTGGAGCCTGGAAGCTTTGATATCGTACCCGGATATCGAAATGATTTAGGTCTTCGCCTTGGCTTTGAATTGGGATACCAAAACCTCGGTGGATGGAATCGATCTGTGAGTGCGCGAGCCATCTTCAATCGAAGAATGGAAGACTATCGCTTTCCTGAATACAATTTCTCTGTTGGATTCCGCGAGCCTTACTTGGCCAACTGGCCAGTGGTGTTCACTACGAATTTGACTCTATTCAATCGCCAGTTTTCAAAGTTCGACGCCAACGTGAATCGCATTACAGTAGGTTTGAAGCGTGACCTCACTCGATATCTTTCTGGGATTCTTGAGTATAGCTACGAAAAGATCCGCGTCTCCAATGCCCAGCTTCCCTATGATTCCACGGACAATCGCACGGATTTCATCGGATCCATCACCCCCGGATTTATCATTGACTCTCGAAACGATCGCTTTAACCCATCTAAGGGCTGGAACTCCAACAATCGATTCGAGGTGGCCTCTCGATTCTTCGGATCCGAAGCAAGTGTGGGCTACTATCGGTTTACCTCTTACAACTCTACCTATTTCAAAATGTTCGAAGACATCGTTCTGGCACTTGCCCTCAACGTGGGGTGGCAGCGTTCCAACGTTGCCGGACAGCCAATTCCTACTTTCAAATTATTCCGTTTGGGAGGCTTGGGCTCTATCCGTGGTTTTGCCGAAGACGCTTTGGAAGTTCAAACCACCCGAAACATTAACGGTATTCTAGGGCTCTTGAACACGAGGGCCGAATTTCGAATTCCTTTGTCTGGTAGCGTGGGCACCGCACTATTTTTAGATGCAGGTAACTTAATGGTCGATCGATACACACTTTCTCCTGGAAAATTAAGATCTTCCGTAGGTACAGGACTTCGCTATATTACGCCCGTTGGTCCCGTTGTCTTGGATTTCGCTTGGCGTCTACAAAGTGACGATGAGGTGGGTGACACCAAGGTTCCCGACGTGGGGCAAGACCGCTTTAAGATCCACTTTTCTATCGGCGCCTTCTAGGCATTTTCCTGGCCTCCGAGTCTGATCCAAGACAATCCCGGGCCGAAAACCCATGGATTTCCCCCTGGAAAATCCAAGAAATTGCCTTGACCTCTAGCCCCCCTTGCCATATCTATAGGTCTTCTCGAAACTTCGCTATGCGTGGCCTGGTTATGCCGTGCCCTAGCCGTTTCTTCATGAGATTAGGAATAGAAAATTTTATGGCAACGTACTTTACGAAAAAGAAAGAGATTTCCAGAAAATGGCTTGTGGTAGATGCAAAAGACCAAGTGGTTGGTCGTTTAGCCTCTAACTTAGCGGTGTTTTTGATGGGGAAACACAAGGCTGAATATTCTCCCAATATCGATACCGGCGATTACGTGATTGTGTTGAACGCCGATAAAGTAAAATTCACTGGCAACAAGTGGGACGATAAGAAATATATTCGTCACACCGGCTTCGTTGGCGGAATCAAAACCCGTACGGCGAAAGAAATGCTTCAGAAGAAGCCTGCGGACATTTTGAGAATTGCTGTAAAAGGCATGCTTCCCAAAAATCAAAGCTTGGCCCGTCGTCAGCTGATGAAATTGAAAATTTATACCGGCGATAAACATCCGCATGCGGTTCAGAACCCAAAAGCGGTAACCATTAACGCTGGCGGAAAGGTAACTGGTTAATATGGCTGCAGTTCAGCAAATCCACCAAGTAGGTAAAAGAAAAACTTCCCAAGCTCGCGCTTATTTGCGTAAAGGCACTGGGAAAATCATCGTGAACAAAAAGCCCATGGAAGAGTACTTCACTCGTCCTACCAGCCGATTGTTGGTGCAACAGCCTTTAGTTCTCACGAACTATATGGGCAAATACGACATTTACATCAACGTAATGGGCGGCGGACCCTCTGGACAAGCTGGCGCCACCCGTCACGCTATTGCAAAAGCTCTTTTGAAGGTTGATCCCAACACCAGAGCTGTGTTGAAAAAAGAAGGATTGCTCACCCGCGATTCTCGAAAAGTGGAAAGAAAGAAGCCAGGACGTCCTGGAGCAAGAAAGCGATTCCAGTTCTCCAAGCGTTAATCTCTTGGTTCTGGGTCAAAGATCCCCGCAGGCTTTGCAGCCGAGCGGGGATTTTCTTTTTTGCCCTCTCAGAAAACTTTCTACAAATCTAATTCTGAGGGTTGGTCCGTTGCCTCAATGGTCTCATTGTGTTCTCTTAGGGAGCTAGGAGCTACATGATCCAACAAAATCATAGAGAAGAACTATTGGTGCTGGGAAAAGAACTTCTTCGCTTGCAGGGGGACGTGCGTAACCTAGAAGTACGAGAAAAGGGCTCCAATGGTCCCGTCACTAAAGCCGATCTTTATGCCGATGCTTGGCTCAAAGAATTTTTGCCAAAGATTCTCAATGTTCCCGTATTTTCCGAAGAGGATCACCCTTTCGAAAATAGCCAAGATTCTTTTTGGTTGATTGATCCAATTGATGGAACAAAGGAGTTTGTTGCCGGCGGCACCGATTTTTGCGTTTGTGCTGTTTTGTTTCAGGGGATAGATCCTACTTTTAGCTTTATCTACTCCCCGGCCCATTCGGAAATCTATTGGGCAAAAAAAGGCGAGGGTGCCTTTCGCTGGAAAGAAAATACGGCAGAAAAAAACCAAGAAAATTCCGTCGTGCAAATTTTTTCCAATGCTAGAAGGCTCACCCAATTGAAGGAAGCCACTCTTTTGGTCAGCAAGAGTCACCCCAGTAAAAAAGTGACAGATTTTGTGGATCGTTTAGAGATTCAAAATCGAGTTCCCATGGGCTCGGCCTTAAAGTTTTGCCGAATTGCAGAGGGTAATGGAGACTTGAACTTTCGTTTTTCCACCACTTGGGATTGGGATCTGGCTCCAGGATATCTTATCGTGAAAGAGAGCGGCGGCGATGTTCTGCCGTTGATGGCAGATGCCTTAGAGTTTTGTGATTCTTCTAGAAAAGTAGGACCCTTTGCGGCTGTATCGGGAAGTGCCAAACAATTATTTCAAACTCGATGGGCCGAGATTCAATCGGATTATTGATTCCAATTTTTTAATTGCTTAATGAGCGTCTGCAAATCGCTATCATTTAGGTACGATTCTCCTCGATCGTTTACCCAATTCATTGAGAGATCTACTACCATTTCTTCGGCCACATATTTTTGCGTTGAATCGAACGTGAACAAGCCACTGGCTTTTGCAAATTCCAAAGTGTTTGCCAGGTAATTCAAGGCGGGACTATTTTCTGAAAAGTTAACCTTTATGCTGGCGTTAGCTACTTTTGCCAATTCTTCTACCAACACAGACAAATCAAGGGTGGTTCCCGCTTGAGTTTTGCTAAAGATAAGTTCGTAGATTTTCTGAGATCTCTCGGGGATAGAGAGTTTTTCCGTAAATAAAGAAAATTGATAAAGTTGAGCGATTGCCGCTGGAAGAAGCTGATCGGTACTATTTGGAAATACTCCCAACGTAAATAAGTATTCGATGGTTTCTAGTTCTCCCGTTTCAATCAAATAACTGAAAAGAGAATCCAAGGGCAAAAGCCTCTGATTTTCTGGCTTAGAAAAATCAAAAACGACCGTTCGGAACTGTTCTAGTTTTTTCCAATAGTTTCTTTCTTTGGGCTTTTTAGGAAGTTTCAAGCCGTAACTATGCGGACTAAACCAAGCTACTGAATCTTCTACGTAGTTCAAATAGTAGGGGTGAGAATTCAAAGAAATCATCATGTCAATGATTGCTTCTGGTTGAAGCTCCCTTATATTGCAGCCAAGAAACTCTAGACCACGCTTTAAACCAAGGTGAAAGAATCCCTCCCGCATCGCCCGAGTTCCTCTATGCCCAGATTCGCAGGTAGAAACTTTTGGTGATAGATCGATGATTTTCGGTGGGGACAAGAGAATTTCCGTCCAGCCCATTTGAAAGGGATTTTTGTCTAATATTAAGTTGGCTTCAGAAATCAGTCGTAGGTTTCCATCTTGGTTGTAGATTGCCTTCCAATAGGATGGCGCTTCTGAAGGCAAAAGATACACATCGATATTCCTGGCTCGGGAGTTTGCATTTTTTGCCACTCGCTTGGTCGGGGGCGTGATGCGAATCCAACCTTCCCCTGTTTTTGTTTTCGAAAGGCCCTGAATGGTTGCCATTTGAATTCCGCGATAGCTGATCAGGGTGGGTTTTCCGCTGGCGATTTGAGAAAGAGTTAATTCAAATCGCTTTTCAGAAGTGTCTACATAAATACTTTTTAATTTGTTGGTTTCGTCGGTCTCGGCAAACACTCCGATGGTCATGATTTCATCGCCACTATTTTCGATTTGAATTCCAACGTCGAAAATTAATTCAGCGCCGAATCCCGCAAAGGGGAAAAGAAGTAGGATTGCGGTGATGAGTCTGGTCATGGTGTATCCAGGGTTTCGCTTCGTGGTTTTTTCGTGAATTCGATGGGGGAATCTAAATTACTTATTGCAAGGCGTCAATGGTGCGGATTGGCTATTGCTGGCCTCGGAAGCGAGGTTTTAAGGAAATTTCCCCGTTTTTTGGGGATCGAATTGGGGTCTCAAAGGACAAACACGAGGGATCTACCCAAACTTGGTCCAAATCTAACGAAATTCCGTTTGCCTTAATGCCTCATAAAGGGCGATGTGCACGGTTCCGGCGAGGTTCAGCGATCGCACGATATCGGATCCTGGCATTGGCACTCGCAATAAGCGGTCTTTGGGTTCGCCCTCATGAACCTCTTTGGGCAGGCCGGTGGTTTCCTTTCCAAAGATCAAATAATCGCCCGGTTGAAAATCCGCTGTATAGAGAGATCGTTCAGCGAATTTGGTGAAAAACCAAAGTCTAGCATCCTTAGGAACGGAAGATCGAAAGGCAGAATAAGAGGCGTGGCGAATGAGTTGAATGTGTTTCCAATAGTCCAGTCCTGCGCGGCGGACGGCCTTTTCAGAGATATCAAAGCCCAAGGGGTCTACTAGATGGAGTTCCGATTTGGTGGCAATACAAAGGCGCCCGATATTGCCCGTATTCGGTGGAATTTGAGGCTCAACCAAAACGATTTTCATGGGCGCCATAAGAATTAAGGTCTTAAGTAATTGAGCATTCGTGGGAATGCAATGGTCTCGCGAATGTGTTCTAGGCCACAAACCCAAGAAACGGTTCGCTCTAGACCTAAGCCGAATCCACCATGGGGAACGGATCCATATCTACGCAGATCCAAATACCATTGATAGTCTTCGAGATTTAATTTGTGGGCGATAACGGCATTCTTTAGTGTTTCGTAGTCTTCTTCGCGAATTCCGCCACCGATCACTTCTCCCCAGCCATGAGGCGCAATCAAATCGCAACCTAAGGCATAACGAGGATCATTTTTGTCCAATTTAAAATAGAAGCTTTTGATGTCTTTGGGAAAATGGTGAATCCAAACAGGTTTGTCTCCAAAGAGATTTCCGATTTTGGTTTCCTCTGGAGCTCCAAAGTCATCGCCCCATTGAAAGGGGTGACCATTCTTGTTTAGCATGTCTACGCAATCATTGTAGTGCACTCTTGGAAATCCACCCTGAGCAATGGCCTCGAGGGCAGAAATATCTCGTCCGAGTGTTTGCAGTTCGGAGCGATTTCGAGAGAGCACGTCCTTCATAATGCTCACGATGAATTCTTCTCCAAGGGTCATATTTTCTTCTAACGACCAGTAAGCAATTTCTGGCTCTACCATCCAGAATTCTGTGAGGTGTTTTCGAGTTTTAGATTTCTCTGCGCGAAACGTAGGACCGAACACATAGGTTTTTCCAAAGGCCATGGCGCCCACTTCACCATAGAGCTGACCGCTTTGAGTGAGGTAAGCGGTTTCATCAAAATAATCAGTAGAGAAAAGCGTTGATGTTCCCTCGCAAGCACTGGGAGTCAAAATGGGTGCATCCATCAACACAAAATCGCGAGAATCAAAAAAGTCTCGAATGGCTTTTACAATGCTGGCCCGAACCCTAGCGATGGCTACTTGCCGAGGAGTTCTCAGCCATAGGTGACGATTCTGCATCAAATGCTCGGGCCCGTGTTCTTTGTGAGAAATGGGGTAATTGGCTTCTGCCTTTTGCACGAGCTCGATCTTGTGCACGTCCATTTCGTAAACGCCTGGCTTCTTGGGGTGAGATTTTGCAAGGCCCGTCACAATCAACGAGCTTTCTTGGGTCAACTCACTGGAAAGCTGAAAGCTAGCGTCGTCGGCGGTGCCACTGGCAACCACACATTGTAGAGTGGAAGGGGATCCATCTCGCATTTCTAAAAAGCGAATTTTTCCCGACGATCGGTGGTTGTAGAGCCAGCCTCGAATGGTAACCACCGAACCTACGAATTTACCAATTTCTTGAATGCGAATAACTTTTTCCATTTTTTCCTCAACTCAGGGATTAAAAATCCAAAGCCAATTGAAAGAGTGTTCTAACGGTGTGTCCAGAGGCGCCGTGGGCTGGGGCATAGGGAACTTTTCCAGTGCTCCAAGCGGTTCCAGCGATGTCCACGTGAATCCATTTATTGCCTTTACGAATGAATTCCTGGAGAAAGGCGCCACCTTTTTGAGATCCTGCACCTTTGTCGCCGCCGATGTTTTTGATGTCGGCGATTTTACTCTTAATGTCTTCCACGTATTCGGGGAAAATGGGGAGCTCCACGTATCGCTCTTCCGTCTCTGCGGCAGCGGCTTTGAACTTTTCCATGGATTTTTCGTCATTGCCCATGATTCCTGCGGCCACATTGGAAAGAGCCATTACTACGGCGCCTGTAAGAGTGGCTACGTCTACGATCAAATCAGGATTGTAGTCTTGAGCGTAATCAAGAGCATCAGCCAAAATCAAACGACCTTCAGCATCGGTATTTTGTACTTCAATGGTTTTTCCAGATCTCGCTACCAGGATGGTGGAAGGAACAATGGCTTTCCCATCGGGCATATTTTCTGCAGCGGGAATTACACAAACGATGTGGTTGTCCACTTTCATTTTTGCGGCCAAAAGTGTGGCTGCCAAAACATCGGCGCCTCCACTCATATCGTGTTTCATTTCTTCCATGCCTGCGCCTGGCTTTAGGGAAATTCCCCCAGTGTCAAAGGTCACTGCTTTGCCCACGAAGGCGATGGTCTTCTTCGCTTTTTTGGGTTTGTATTCCAAAACGATCAAACGAGGAGGATTTTCAGAACCTTGGCCCACGCCATAGAGTCCGCCCATTTTTTCTTTTTTGATGGTTTTTTCGTCTAAGATTTTGCAGGTCAGGCCGTATTCTTTTGCCCACTTCTGAGCGCGTTTGGCGAGCTCTTCTGGGTGCAAAGTAGAGGCAGGTTCGTTGGAAAGGTCTCTAGCAATTTTCACAGCTTCGTTTTCGGCTGTGGCTCGTACCACTGCCTTTTCTAGAGCAGAGACAAATTTTCTTTCTCCTGCATAGAACACGATCTCTGAAAGGCTAGGCTCTTTGGCTTTTTCAGATTTGTAGTGATTGAAGGAATACTGTGAAAATAACGCACCCTCGGCGAGAGCCAAAGAGGTCTTTTCTGTGGAAATTTCTTTTACTCCCTTTGGAAAGAAAGTGGAAAAGTCCAGAGCTGCGGCTTTTACTTTTTCCGATTCCAAGCGTTTCGCCAAGTTGGCTCCGGCAATTCGGAAGGTCTCGCCCTTTACTTCGTCGATCTTTCCAATTCCTACGAAAAGCAGGTTCGGAGAAGCATCGTCGGTGGCGCGAATGAAGTAACACTGGCCTTTTTTGCCTTGGAAGACTTCATCTTTTTGAAATTTCTCTAAAAGATCACCGAATTCGTCACGAGAACAAATGGGAGCGCCTTTTCCTTCATTTTGAAAAACACCGAAAACGTGAGTTTTTTCGGGAGCGTCGTTAAAGGAGAGTTCAGTGGAGATCTTCATCGAGGAATCCTTTCTATGAAGCCAAGATTGATTTAAAATAGTTTAGTGTTAAAGCGCTATTACCAAGTCTTTGGAAGTTTGTTGATTCTGTCCGACGTCGTCGGTCTCATCGCTACTTGGCTGCTCGCGTTTTACCTACGCTTTTATACACAAATTGTTCCCGTTACTAAAGGCATTCCGCCCTTTTCCCGCTATGTGGCCCTAACGGTTCCAGTGGTGTTTTTGTGGGTGGCCGTGTTCTCGTATTTTCGCCTGTACCGCACCAGTAGAGTAACGCGACGCACCACCGAATTGGGCAATGTTTTACGGGCCCATGGAGTGGCCCTAGCTCTGTTTGTGGTGCTCACTTGGGTAGTGACGGAATATCGCTTTAGCAGAGTGGTGATTGGATACTTTGCGGCGCTTTCAGGAATTTATGTTTTAGCCACCCGCTTGGCCCTTCGAAATCTTTTAAGACGTTGGGTTTCTCAAGGGAAATTTTTGCGATCAGTTTTGGTGGTAGGGGCGGGAGATTCTGCTCAAGCGGTGGTCTCTCGGATTCAACGGATGCCAGAGCTTGGCATACGCGTGATGGGCTTTCTCACAAAAGAAGGGGGCGATCCAGGGGGCTTAAAGTTTCCAGTTCTTGGATCGTATAAAGATGTAAATAAAATTTGTGAAAAACATTCCATTCACGAAATCATTGTGGCCCTGCCTCGCTCCGATGCGCCCGACCAAGAAGCCATTTTGAAAAGTTTTGGAGATTCGGTTCTCGATATTCATTTGGTTCCCGATGTTTATGACTACGTGGTGGTCGGTTGCTCCGTGGAAGACTTTGATCAAATTCCCGTCTTGGCTCTGAACGAAACCCCCATCGACCCCTTTGGATCCTTTCTAAAGCGATTGGTGGATCTCGTGTTTTCTGCGTCGGTATTAGTGGTGTTTTCTCCTTTGTATCTGCTGCTCGCTTTGCTGGTAAAGCTCACGAGCCGAGGCCCCATTTTCTATGGCCAAGTGCGAATGAGTATGGACGGATCCACCTTTAAGATGTGGAAGTTTCGATCGATGCGTGTGGGTGCCGAAGAGAAAACCGGTGCAGTTTGGGCGAAGAAAAACGACGACCGCCGCACTCCCATTGGAAGTTTTTTGCGATCCACGAGTTTGGATGAAATTCCCCAATTCTGGAACGTATTAGTGGGGGAAATGTCTTTGGTGGGTCCTAGGCCCGAGCGCCCAGAGTTTGTGAGTCAGTTTCGGGGCAGCATTCCTAAGTATATGCTTAGACACAAAGTAAAGGCCGGAATCACTGGTTGGGCTCAGATCAATGGCTGGAGGGGCGATACGAGCCTCGAGAAGCGCATTGAATGTGATTTGTTTTATATTAAAAACTGGAGCCTCTGGTTGGATTTTAAAATTCTCTTTCTCACGATCTTTCGGGGGTTCGTAAATAAAAATGCCTACTGACGAAACTCGAAATCAGAATCCCAATGGAGGCGAAAAGAGCGGCCAAAGCGATGCTTCCAATCTTTCTGCCGAACGAAGACGCTTTCCTCTTCCATGGCTTTTCTATCGCTACATATTAGATGAAACCATTCGTCCCTTTTTTGGCGCGGCCTTATTTTTCTTATTTGTGCTTTTGATGTTTCAGGTGATTCGACTCTCGGATTTTTTCGTCGTTCACAACGTATCTATCTATTCGATTCTTACCCTGATGAGCTACTTATCGCTCACCTTCACGCCCGTAATTTTGCCCATTGCTTTCTTATTAGCGGTTTTGTTGGGATTCGGTCGGCTTTCTACGGATAGCGAAGTTTTGGCGATGCGAGCCTCTGGGGTTTCTGTCTACTCCATGGTTGTGCCCATATTCGCCCTGGGTTCCTTTCTCGCCGTTGTAGTGATGATCTGTAACTTTTTCTTCGTACCCTATGGCAGCAGAATGTTCCGTTACGAACTATTTCGAATCTCCAATACGAAGGCCATTGCCACCATTCACCCTGGAACATTTACTGAGGGATTTTTCGATATGGTGCTTTACGCTGATGAGGTGGATTCGAAGCGAAATACCCTGAATAAAGTTTTGATCTACGACGAGAGAAAAAAGGAATCTCCCGTCACTGTGGTGGCGAGACGTGGACAGATTCTCAACAATCTTCAAGACGAAAGTGGAACTCCAGGTTTGGTGCTTCGATTGTTTGAGGGAAACGTCCACAGAGGAAATCCCGGAGAGAACATCTATGAGAAAATTGATTTTTCCATCTATGACATTTTTTTGAGAATCGAAACTGCCAAAGTGGTTGGAGTGGATGTGCCCAAGACGATGGACTTTATGGTGCTCAAGGCGCGATTAGATGAATTGAAGGTGAAGCGCGAGAAAAATCCCAATGACTTATCGAGGGAAGAGGGTCTGGATTGGATTAATTATGGAGTGGAGTACTGGAAGCGTTTGGCTTTGGCGGCTTCTTGTTTAGTGTTTTCATTGATGGGAGTGGCCTTCGGAGTGGTTCGTACGAGAAGCGTTCGATCGAATTCTTTTCTCATCTGTATTTTCGTTTTGCTGGTCTACTACGGAATTTATTCGGCCGGACACAACCTATCCCATGCGGGAAAGGTGCACGGCTTTATTGGAATGTTTGCTGCAAATTTCGTCCTACTATTCATTGCCATCTACACCCTAAGAAAAGTGGCTCGATAGAGTTTGTATCGGATCGGTTTTGAGTGACGGCGTATCTCGACTGACTATCGGCGGAGTCTTCTACATTGACGTCGATGAAATAACCGAAGTTGTTGAAATCGACGTGAACTCGACGCGATTGATGGATCAAAATTGCACACAAGAACGATTATCGATTTGTGTTTCCGAAACCGTGTTTCTTTGGTTCCTCGTCGATGAGTTGCGGGAATTGTCGACGAGGGTGGCGAATTTGTCGTCGATGCTACAAAAGCTGAAAAGAGGTATAAATAAAATTGTATTTAGTTGAGTGGAGTCGTCTTTCCTCGGAGATCCTTGCCAATAAAGGCTTGACGAAATCTTAACAAATAACTTTGTTTATAGGCCTCGACGATAGCCTCGAGAAACAAAATTTGTGGATAAGCCGACCCGCAAAAAAATAAACCCAATGATTTCAATAGCTTGGAAATGTGGAAAACTTCTTACAATCTGTGGATAAAAGAATGTAAGAAACCTCTGTCAAGCGTAAGATGAGTTGTCAGAAGAAGTTAGTTACTCGTACTTCCGGGGGTTGACGCGCCGCCGCTTCCACTTGGACCACTCGTTGGGTTGGTGGCCGTTGCGGGATTGGCCGGTGGAAATAGTGGCAAGGGATACTTTGACGCTTCGCTCTCGGGCAATACGACGCTTTTGGATCGGTTGCCGGTGGCCAAGGAAGAAATCGCTGCGCCATTCATGGTGGCTTTTAAGGCGCCTAAATTTCCGGAGAAAATTTTGATGACGCTATTGGCTCGAAGCATCATGGCTTTTCCGGCGCGGAGGGTGAGATCTTTTACTTCGTCTTGATCCGTTTGGAATTTAATCCAAACGTCCTCTTCCGCTTTTAGGAGTAAGTTATAGGCTTTCTTCTCATCGGTTCGTGCCACGGGTTGAGGGGGCACGGGTTCATTTAGTTTTGGATCTGTTTTTGGGGCTTCAGTGGTTTTTGCCACTGTACTGGTTGTTGTGGCGGTTGCAGACACTGTAGTGGCAGAGGTGGTTTTCGCCACTGTGGTGACAGAGGTTGCGCTGGCGGTGGCGGCATTAGTTGCCGTTGCAGTGGAGGGTGCGCTTGTGATTGAAGCCGTGCTTGCCGCTGTGCCTGTGTTAGTGGTTGTGGAGCCTGGGGTGCCGCTGATGGCTGCGGCTGGATCTACTTTTCCATCGGCGGTGGCGCCAGTTCCCGTGGCTGCTGCGGTAGATGTTTCCGCGCTTGGATTTTTCAGAATTTGTTCGGCCTGCTGAGCGAGCATTTTGTTTCGCTCGCGTTTTGCTTTGAGTAGGAAATACGTTCCTGCCACGGAAAGCATGGCAACAAATAGAACAATCACCAAAACTAAGCGGCGCTTCTCTTGATATCGCTCGCGAACGTAGAGGTAGTGCGATCGAATATTGCCCTTTTTCGTATCAGGAGCCGTGGCTAGTTGGTGTTGGTAACGTAACAAAAGGTCTTGGGCATCAAGTTTCGCATATTTGGCGTAGGCTTGAAGATAGCCGCGTACAAAGGTAGGAGCTGGGAGAGCCGTGTGATCGTTTTCTTCTAGCGCACGAAGCATTTTTAGACTGATTCGAGTGGCATAAGCTACTTGTTCGATGGAAATGTTTCGTTCATCGCGCATTCTCTTTAGGTAAGAGCCAAGGTCTTCGTGTAGGTCTTTTTGTGTTTCCATCATAAGGGTGTCCGTGTGCTTTCTTTTGATCTAACGTAACTATTCTTTTTCGATCAGCGAATCATGTTCAGTGTTACTTCGGCTTTTCTTGCCCAGTCTGATTGGGGGAAGAGCTGAATGATTTCGATGAGCTTTGATTTTGCCTTTTCTGTATTTCTGTTCTTTAGGTGCAAGGTGCTAATTTCGTAATGAATTTCAGGATTGTTGAAGCACATTCCAGAAACAGATTTTTGAAGAGATCGCTCCGCAGCCACGTATTCTCCTCGATCTTTTTGAATTTGGCCCAATCGATACCAGGCAGGGCAATGGTTGTCATTGGACTTCACTGCTAATTGCAGGTGCTGCTCGACTAAAGACCGCTTTTTCCATTCGGAGTAGAGAAGGGCTAGATTGAAGTGAATTTGAGCAATATTTGGATAAACCAAATCCTTCAACGCGTCTCGAAACAAAACTTCTGACTCTCGAAATTTTTTCTGCCTCATGTATAAAGAGCCAAGATTCACTTTTGCGTCGGTGAACTTACCGTCCAAGGACAAAGCCTTTTTCCAAGACTCTTCTGCTTTGCCAAGTTCGTTTTTTCCCCCATAAGCTAAACCTAAATTGTTCCAATAGGCAGGATTATTGGGCACCAACTTCACTGCCTGAATCAAAGAGGCCAACGCCTCTGTGAAGCGCCTCGCCATTAAGTCTTCTGTGCCAGCGGCATAAAAAATATCTGCTTTTCGCTCGTTCACCGAGAGGCCTTTATTAGTGGAGGCGCAGCTGGAGAGTTGAATGGCTATGCATGCAAAAAATACAGAGAGAACTTTCCGTGTCTTCATAGGCAAATCGTAATGGAATATGGGTTTAGGATCAACCGCTTTGGGGGGAAAGAGGCAATGTTTTTTGGGTAAAAAATTGAGATTGGCTAAGAGGGCAGTTCTGGAGGGACATTTCTCGAAGAATGCCCAATTGGATAGTGTTTACGCCTTTTTCTGGCTAGCCAGCTCTTTGATTTTTCGCTCCATGGTGCTGGTTTTTTCTTCAACGCGAATATCCTTAAACTTACGAGACAGGCTTTTGAGTTTTTTCACCGTATCTTTTAGTTCTGCTTGGTTTTGTTTCGTCAGGGTATTGAAGCGAACGCCAACGCCTTTTGGATGCGTAACGCCTGATTCCGTTCGCCACACCACTCTTCCTTGGCATTCAAATTTGTGATCGAAAAGGGAGAACTTGATCAAGATCTCTTGATCTACTTTTAGGGGATCTTTTGTTTTGACGAAACAGCCTGACGAGGAAATATCCATGATGTCACCCTTGTAGAAGTGGTCATCGCTCGTCATCTCCACGGGAACTGAAATTTTATAGCGCGGATCACTTTCCCACCAGGCGATTTTGGGACTGAAATAGGGAACGCGCAGTTCCAGTTTCAAGAAAATTAATAATCCGACAATAGTTGCGCAGATAACACCCAGGGGAATTTCACGGATGTGTGCTTCGGAGTAGCGATAGGCAATTACAAACTGAGCCACGATCATAACGAAGGAATGAAAAACATAAAAATGCCAAGCAAAGGGCTTCATTTTCTTCAGGGCGAATCCGGTGATCACGGCGAAGACAGAGTGCGCGATATAATAGAAAGAGAAAACGATGGAGACCATTTTGGGAAGAGTGAGGTTGTAAAAAGATCCCAGCACCAAAATGTAAGAGAGAGGAAACGAGAGCAAAATATACGCAAGAATAGTGACGAATCTAGGATTTCTGGCTTCAGACTTTAGCATAAGAACTCTTCGGTAATTTCGCGGGGTTCAGTAAAGGAAAATTCTGGTTCCGCTAACTTTAACACTGCTTCGTAGGGACGGTGGAGAAGAATTTGTAGCGGAAGCATCAGTTCGACGGTGATTGGGTACTGTGAATTTTGGGAGTTTTGGAGTTGATGACGAGGGATTGGGGTGGGTTTTGTTTTCATGTGGACTTCAAAATTGTGAAAACATTTTTCACGAGGAGGGATTTTTTGAAACCACCGCACTTACTTCTTTTGGAGCCGAAATCAGGTTGCGCTATCTTTTGAACATCTTTAGATCGACCCTTTTCCGTGAGGCGTTCGGCTCTCTGGAGGAAGTATTCAAATCAAAAGAGATTAGGCACACGTTTTTAAAATTTGAGTTCAATGACGAATACATTGTTTCAAGTAAAATGCTTTGGGGAAAATGGAGCCTTGTTCAATTGATGGACACGGTTACGTAACCTCCTTCTTTTTTGTGGCATTTGATCTGGCTTTTCCGGGTAAATTTTCGACGGATTTTCGAGGGTGAGACTGTGGGGCGCTAATTCGCTAGGGGTGGGTACCCGGAAGCAGTTAAATTTCGGCACATCTAGTGTAATTGTTTCAATACGCTCCAAAAATTACTGAAATCATGGGGTTTTAGCTGCTCTTGAATGAGCAATGTATTTAAAAATACAAATAGACAACCTGCGTAAATTTGGGTACAAACCTCGGCATGAAAAACAACAAAGAAAAATTGGTGGGATTTTTACTTGGAATCATGTTTCTTCCGGTTTTCGCCGGACAACAAATGCTGGAGACAAAGTCTCTAGAAGACTTAGTGAAAGACGCTGAAAAGAACGAAATGCCGAACGATAATGGAACAGGAAGCATAATCGGTGGTGGTGGCTCTGGCGGCGGTGGCGATTTGAAAAACTAATTTCCGGTTCATTAATCCCAGGTTTTTTCAGGGAGTTTAAATTACTCTTTAGGACAGAAGAATTTTTGAGTGAATAAGTTAAAGTTTTTTTTAGTCTTAATCGTTATTTCTTCTGCAGTTGTTATCGTTAGGCGGGACTTTTACTTGGATAAAGGCAAAAAATTCACCTTTTCAGTTTCCGGAGAACGACCCAGTTCGTTAGATCCTTTTCTCTACGATTATTTTAAACATCACCCAGTTCAGAGCATGTTGCATTGTACTTTGACATCTCTCTATAGGGGTACCGGAGCCGTTGCTGCTGAGCTAGCCGAATCGTGGAAAGAGGAAAATGGCGGAACTCTATGGAGATTTAAACTTCGAAATGATGTTCACTTTTCAAATGGTGACCGAGTAACCCCTGAAATAGTGCAACAGTCATTGAGCCGAATTTTCTATTTGTTTAGAAAACAAAATACTAATTATGTTTTCATTAACAAACTGAAAGGGATTTCAGACTTCAAAGAATTAAACGGAAGTCCCTCTGGTCTCAGGGTGGATTCAAAGACCTCGGAAGTAATTTTTGAATTTGATGAGCCGATAAAAGGATTTAGCGAGGCAATTTCTTTTGGTCATTTCGCTATCGTTCATCCAAAACACTTCGATCCAAAAACCGGTCAATGGATCTTAAATGCTTCAACTGACTTAATAGGTTGCGGTCCTTATCGAGTAAAATCAGACACTGAGCAGTCTTTCAAGGTAGTAAAACGTAGCGACTATCCAGATAATCTCTCTCATCGAAGCGGCTTTTCTGAGATTGAAATGGTATTCGAGTCTTCCTTTGATAAACCAGCAGACATCATGCTGGGAGGCCCCAACGGAAGCGCAAAATTAGAAGCCACACACAAATTTTTTCCCAATGGCTCGAGAACAATAACCTACCTTAGGGTCTTTCCGTGGGCCTTTGACGGGGCCATTTGGAAAAACAAAGAATTAAGAAAAACAATTAGAAAAGTTGTGTACCAAAACTTTAAAGAAAAAGGTGCGAATTTTTCAAAGTCATTTTTCCCGACAACTTTAAATGGCGTAACTGAGCCAATCGACGAGAACGAAGAGAATTCGAATCCTGACCTATTGAAAAAACTTTCGGGAAGCAAAATTAATTTCGGCGATCCTTATCCTGAGAATTATACCGGAACCTATACTTTGCTTTATCAGGGCTTAATGGCGGCGTTTGATAAGCTTGGATTTCAAGTGAACAAGGTTAGGGGTATTCCCGTAGAGGTGGTTGTTGAGCTAAATGAAAATCCAAAGAAAAAAATGCTGATTGATATCGGTAGTCTTTGGACGGGAATTTCCCTTGAAGACCCCGAAAGCGATGTTAGGTTAATGTTTTCTAAAGAGGGAATAGATCTTCCAGATCCAACCGGTAAAATCTCGCAGGAATTAAAAAAATCGAAAATCAACATTCAATTCATCAATCAACAGCTTTACGATGATGCCATCATTTGGCCTATTTCGATTTCAAATCGAGGCATTTGGGTTCGCAAAGACCTTGACCTCTCAGACTACAATACACTGAAGCCCCTTGGAGAGCTGCAGTGGATCGGTCACAACTAGCTGCAAACTACTCGATCGACTTAAATTAAATCTATCAAACCCAAATAATCCGTCCGTCCCTCTGCCGTGGTGGAACCGGAGGTTGATGATCTGCATAGCCAAGAGTCAATCCGCAGACCAACTTCCAGTCTGTCCTATCTTCTACGCCCAAAAACTTGCGAATATCGGTCTCCACTTCTAATGGGCTACCCATGATGCACGAACCTAATCCCTCAGATTCCGCCGCCAGAACCATATTCTGAATCGCAAGATACACATTTCCCACCTGAGTTTGGGGATTGTCTTGATCATTGATCACAGCAAAGGCGATCACCACTACTGGAGCTCCGCCCATTGTATAGAAGAATCTTTCGGTGAATTGATATAGGCTAGGCTTTAGGCGCTTTTCTAAATTGTCCTTCACGCTCAGCCAGCTCTTTTGACTAATGGCTAAATATTTTTGAAGGCTTTCCCCTCGCAAAACGAAAAATCTCCAGTTTTGCAGATTCTTTCCCGATGCCGACCAAATTCCCGCATCTAGAATTCTTTCAAGAATCTCCAGCTCAATTTCGCGCTTTTGATAGGCTCGAATGCTTCTTCTCTTTTGTATTAGCTCATAAATATTCATAGAGGTTCCTGCTGTGGAATTTAAAAACAAAAATAGTCTACGGTATTTTCATCGAATCGAGAAGAATCGAATTCAGAGGTGTCAAAAAGACATCTCCAAACATGGGAATACTTTGTCCACTCCCCGAACACAGCTTCATCGATAATCAGATTTGTCATTTTTCCAGTAGTGGAAATCCCGCTTTGAATTCTTTTTTCAAATAGGGACTTCCCCGCATCTAAAGAAAAAGCCAAAATTCTCTTTTCGTTGAGATTGTAAATACTTCCTTCGGACTGCTGTTGTTGATAGTGATTCTCTAACACTCGATAGTTCCGATGGAGTTCCACTTTTGCTTTTGCTATTGCACTGGAAAACCCTTTTGAGCAGGCGAATCCATAAACGCGACCGAATTCATAGTCTTTCCAGCAGAGGGCCACGTTAAAGTTGCGGCGGTCTTGAAAAATTTCGATGCAATAGATTTCGTTGTCCATCTTTATCGTTGAAGAGTTTCCAAATCTTTTCTCCCACCAACCACATATGGACCATCTTTCGATGGCCTCTGCCATCGCAGCGTCACGAGGAGATGATGGGAAAAAACCAGGAAAAGCAGCAAAACCATCGGTATTGGGCGAAACATCAACGCCTGCACGAACGGGCCTCTTGCCACTTTGCTTTTCAGAGCTACAAGCACCCCAAGCCCAACGCTCCAGGGCCTCGGAAATAGATTTGTAAATGGCAACGTCCTTCTTCGAGTCTGTGCCAGAGCCATGGGAGCTTCCATAGATTGACTTCTTTTGGTCTAAAAATGGAATGCTTTTCAGGTCCAAATAGGCATAGGCCTCAAAGTATTTTTCTCCGAAAAAATCGATCTCTCGTACTGAGATTTTTTCGATAGGTCCGCCGAACTCTTTTAGAACTCGGGAATATTTCCATTTTGCTAAATTCATTTTATTCCTTCGCAGCTCACAGGTTTCAATTGTAAACTAACCCAGTGATAGTTCATAGACGATCCCGCTCAAGTCGATTTTCTTTTGTTGTTCTTATGCGCACTTTTGTTGTGCTGCTTTCTGTAGTTACCGTATTTGGATTCCTCCGATATTCCTTAGCCGTACAGGCGGAAAACTACGTTCAAGATTTTTATCTTCAAAATAGTATCGATCTCTCAAGAGGTGAAGTTTTCCCCATCGCTCGAAAGCTGGGCGCGCTTGCAAAGAGGAGCCAGCTAGTTTGCATTTACGGCTATAAAGGCGACATCCCATTTTTCGAGGAGAAAAAATCTCAATGTGGAAAGGGTCTATTGCAGACCGAAAAGTTATTACAAGATTCCATTCAGGACATAAAAATTGAATTCACCGTTCGCATGGCAGATGAAGTTATTTTGGGATTGTTGATCTTTGTCATGATCCAAGTTGCATTACTGTTCCTTATGCTCCTCGGCGAAAGAAGGAGTGTGTTGGAGAAAATGCATGGAGAACTTGCTACTGCCGCCATTGCGCGACAGATCGGACACGACATTCGATCTCCTTTGGCGGTGCTTAAGTATAGTTTACGTGCAAAAAATGAACTTGATCCCATGCAAACCTCGGCGCTTGCTCGTCTCCAGGAGCTAAGCTCCCATCTATTGAAGAAAGAGGAAAATACTCTTCACCTAGGCGAGGCCCACACCATTCTTTCTGAAGTAATTCGGGAAAAGAACCTAGAATATGCTGAAGAAGTGACTTTTCGTTTCTCTGAGCAGAATTCAAGAGGAATCTTCCTTCCAGGCGACGCCTTTTTTTGGAGGCGAATTTTCTCTAATCTTTTTAACAACTCTATCGAAGCCAAACGGTCCGATCGAGTGAGTATTTCTATCTCCATCAAAGAAGAATCCAATTTTGGCGTTATTGAAATTGTCGATGACGGTAAGGGATTTGAATCTGAGTTTCTGGATTCCTTACAAAAAAAAGCCAGAATCTCAAACGTACAATCGAATCAGTGGAGAGAGTGGACAAATTTCTGGGAAAGACTCTTTGGGGCGGAGGTCCGCCCACAGGACGTGAAAACGATTGGGAAAAAATTTGGAACCGGCCTTGGGCTTTCGTCAGCAAAGCAGTATCTTCAACAATTTGGTGGTGAACTCCGCATTCAATCCTCAAAGGGAAATGGGGCCAGTATCGGGATCGGCTTTCCACTAATACGAACCATCGTTTTGATTGATGACGATAGAGAATTCGGCGAAATCTGGAAGCTCTGGGCAGAAAAAAAGAAGATCCCGTTTCTATTTTTCCCCTGGAGCAAGTTCCATGGGGGCCAAAAAACACAAGTAGAGCCGACGGGCCAGGCTCTTTCGCGCTTGGTCGATAAGATTCCCAAAGACAGCTTGGTTTTCGTTGATAAACAGATGGGCGCTCCAGAAGACTATTTGAAATTTGCCAAGGAGCTGAGCAAGAGTGGGATGCGCCAGCTCTATCTTTGCACCGGGGAGTCTGTCGATGAAGAGGCCTTGCCAGAGGGGTTTCTGGGTGCAGTGAAAAAAGAGCCCCCCGTAGTAGAATTCAACCGTTAAAATTGCCATTTCGAGGCGAAATCGGTATCAATAAAATACCGTCAACCTTACATCTGATGTACGATTTGTTTCGGCCAAGTTGATGGTCAACTTTACGAAGACTTGGGCTTTTCCAATAGAAACCGTAGGAATAATGAATGGCAGTTCCCATCCCAAATAAAATTTTCATGCTCGATATCGAAACCACTGGAGTGGATCCTTTAAAAGAAGAGGTCCTACAGATTGCCTTGGTGGAGATGAATTTTTTGGGCGGTTTCTGGGAAAAGGGCAAAACCTTCAATTTGTTTCTGCATACGGATCGAAAGCCCACCACAAAATTTGCCTTAGATCACATGCAAGAAATTTACGCCAAGTGCAATCAAATGCCCAAGCGGTCAGCCGAAGACGTGCGTAAAATGATCTTAGGTTTCTGCGAAGAATGTGGCTCCACGCCACCAAATATTTTCTTCGCCGGCTGGAACGCCGGAATCTTCGACATTCCCTTTTTGGCCCATCACGGATTTCTCATTCCTGCGAAATACGAAAATGATCGTCTGGTGGGCGATTGCCACTATCGAATCTACGAAATTTCCGGTGCCTTAAACCTAGTGGCCAACGTTAGAGGAAATAACGAGATCAACACTATTTTAAAAGAAGCTCAAAAAATGTCGCCAAAGTTAGAGGGGAATCGCCACGACGCTCTCTTCGATTGCGAGCGACAAATGCATATCTTAAATGCATTGATTCAAATGATGAGGCCTTAGATTGTTCGTTAAGAACGAATATTTTTTAGGGTTTCAGATTAAATCTAACGATATGCCAAAGGGCCGCAACGCCATCTTTCCAGGTGATTTTCTTGCCCTCTTCATAGGTTCGTCCATGATAACGAATACCCACTTCAAAAACTCGAACCTTCAATTTCGCAACTTTCGCAGTTAGTTCTGGCTCGATTCCGAACCGATCACTCTCTAGTGTCATGCGATCCAAAACATTCTTACGGAATACTTTATAGCAAGTTTCCATATCGGTGAGGTTTAAGTTGGTAAAAACATTAGAAACGAAGGTCAAAAATTTATTTACCAAAGAATGGTAGTAATAAAGAACTCGTCTTTCGGGACCAATAAATCTAGATCCGAACACTGCATCGGCATATCCATTCAATATCGGATTCAGAAGCGCCGGGTAGTCCAAGGGATCATATTCCAAATCAGCATCTTGGATGAGAATAATATCCCCGCCAGCCTCTGCAAATCCTCTGCGAATGGCGCGTCCTTTCCCGCCGTTTTGCTCTTGAAAAATCAGTCGGAAGTTTTGGTTTTCTTTTAGGCCAATTTCCTCTTTGGGGTGGTCGGCAATTTTTCTCAGAATGTCCCTGGTGCCGTCTTTCGAGCAATCGTCCACCAAAACTATTTCTACGCTTTTCACTTTGACGGGATATGGAGCATTAGTTACTAATTGCAGCAACTTCTGAACGGTGGCTTTTTCATTGTAACAGGGTATAACAACAGATACTTTCATTTAGAAATTCATTAAACCCCATGGTCGCTCATTGGCAAACTCTTTTCTATGAAGGCTGGATTAAATCATAAAAGAATCTCTCTCCTAGGTTCGAACATGAGTGTTTTGAGTCGCGAGGAGATCAACGATCGTTTGCTTCGGGATGCGATAGAGGGACGGAGTGGTTACGTTTGTGTTGCAAACGTACACACCACAATGACTGGATTTTTTCATCTGCCCTACCGAACTATCACAAATGGTTCTTCATATTCGATTCCCGATGGAATGCCGCTTGTTTGGGCAATGCGCTCTCTTGGCGCTCCCGGTCAGGATAGGGTGCGTGGTCCTACCTTGATGAAGGACATGTTGATGCTGGGCCAAAAAAAGAACATTCGACACTTTCTGTATGGGGGAAGCCCTGAGACCTTAAGTGCTCTACAAGCAAAAATTCGAGAGGATTACCCTGACGCCCTGATTGTAGGATCTGAAAGTCCTCCCTTTCGTTCACTGTCTGAGATTCCAGAAAAAGATTGGATAGAAGCGGCGGAAAGAATTAATGCCACAAAGCCCCATTTTGTTTGGATTGGCCTTGGGGCCCCAAAGCAAGAGCGATGGATTTGGGAGCAGCGCTCCAGAGTTCGCGGGATTCAGTTCGCCATTGGAGCTGCCTTTGACCTAATCCCAGGGGTTGTGCCAGAGGCTCCCGATTGGGTTCAGGGCTTGGGGCTGGAATGGCTCTATCGATTCGTCCGCGAACCTCGGCGTCTTTGGAAACGATATGTCTTTAATAATCCAGCTTTCCTTGTGCTTTGGTTCTGTCAATGGGTCGCCGCAAAGCTTTTCAGGCGAAACTATCTATGCGAATCTAAACCCCTGTGAGACTCAGAAACTTTTCCATCATTCAAAGATTCGTCGATCTTCTTTCGGTCGTACTCAGCTTTAGCTTGGGTTATGCCTTTTACGTTACTGAAGGTGTGCGTACCGTTCCCTATAGCTTCTATTCTTTCATCGGACTTGGGGCCGTCGCTGGAGTTTTGTTCTGTGTCGTTTTTCAATCCATGGATCTTTATGAGAGAAAAGTAAGCCTACTAAACGTTGTGGAAACGAAACGGCTATTAGTTGGATGGACATTGGGCTCATTAATACTAATTGCGAGCACATTCTATTTCCGTGTCTTTGATCTTTCCAGGCTCATGATCTCGGTATCCTTAGCAATCGCATTTGTTTTTTTAATCGTACAAAGAAGTTTGGTGTATCGATGGTATTTATTGGAAAGCGCTAAGGGAGTTGGTCGTAAACCAGTCATTATTTATGGAGCAGGAATTGTGGGTCGCCACCTGTATAAGAGAATCTATCATTCTCCGGGTCTCGGTTTGTACGTAATGGGTTTTTGCGACGACAACGAAGCTTTGTGGGGAAAAGAAGTTCATATTGGAGAAGTTAGAAAAAAGAATGGAAACTTTGTATTGGGTGGTTTGGAAAAGTTAAAATCTCTTTTCGATGAGGGAAAAGTAAAAGAGGTTTTTGTTGCATTACCGAATGCTACCTATCAAAGAAACCTAGAAATAGTTCAGGCTTGTAGGCTTCAGAGTATTAGCGTATCGGTTGTGCCTCCCACTTACGGACATCAAATGCACAATCTCGTGGTTGAAGATATTGGAGGAATTCCAGTGCTTCGCGAAAAAATAACTGTGCCACACTTTTTGTATCCAATTTTAAAGCGAACCTTCGATATTTTCGTAAGTGCGGCCGCCATGATTCTCCTAAGTCCGATTTTCTTATTACTAGGAATCCTTGTGAGATTTGATAGTCCTGGTCCAATTGTGTTTCGCCAAAAGAGGGTTGGTCTTAATGGAGAAGAGTTCGACTTTCTTAAGTTTCGAACAATGTATGTGACCTCTAACCCATATGCACTTACTCCCACCACTGCAGAAGATCCGCGAATTACAAGATTTGGTCGATGGCTAAGGCGAACGAGCTTAGATGAGCTCCCACAATTTTGGAATGTTTTCATTGGGCAGATGAGTATTGTTGGTCCTCGTCCCGAGATGCCCTTTATTGTTTCTACATATACGCCTGAACAAAGAGAACGACTAAAAGTGAAGCCTGGAATTACAGGTGTGTGGCAAATAAGTGCGGTGAGAGGAGAGCCCATCCACGCAAATATGGAATATGACCTTTTCTATATCGAGCACCGATCTTTACTTTTAGATATTATCATTATGATAAAGACAATTGGCACCGCCATCCGCGGAATAGGCGCGGTTTAAGAGAAGGTTCAATGGCCAAATACAATCAAGAAAATTTGGATTCGCTTTCCGAAGATATGGAGGCACAGCTCGATAGCATGAGCGAGGCTGTGGGATTTAATCGGTGGATGTTCGAGCAGTACGCAGCTTACGTAAAAGGAAAAAGAATTTGGGAAATCGGTTCCGGGGTGGGAAATATGTCCGGATTTATCCTAAATGCTGAGTTAGCTTTCTTGACAGAATATGATGATGGATATCGAAAGCGATTAACCCAACGATACGGAAATCTACCAAATGTAAAAATTTCTCCAGTAGACCTGAATCAATTAGACGTACCGTTTTTTAAAAGTTTTGGTTTTGACACGATTATTTCTACGAACGTTATTGAACACATTGAAGACGATTATAAAGCTGTTCGTGGAATAACAGAAACAATGAAGCAAGATACGCATTTGGTTACGTTGGTTCCTGCCCATCCAATTTTATACGGGAATTTAGATAAAAAAATAGGTCATTTTCGAAGATACACCAAAAAATCTCTTACCCAATTGTTAGAGGGGTGTGGTCACCAATTAATAGAATTAAAATATTTCAATCGAATTAGTGCGATAGGCTGGTTCATAAAGTTTAAAGTTTTAGGTAGATCAGATATTAGTAAAAATGATGTCGAGACCGTGGAAAAAATTTTGCCAATTTTAAAAATGGAAAAATATTTCCCACTTCCATTCGGACAATCTTTAATCGCTGTCTCGAAAAAGAATTAGCTTTTCACTGCGATGAAGTCGCCAATAGCTAATACATCAAATTCAGTGCGCTCAAAACAATTGATGGCTTGTTCAGGCGTGCAAACAACGGGTTCATTTTCATTGAATGAAGTATTTAATAAGACTGGTACACCAGATATTTTTTCAAACTCGCTAATCAGTTTCCAGTATTTTGGGTTGATGTTTTTGTTCACGGTGTGAACGCGCGCAGTTCCGTCAGCGTGGGTAACGGCTGGAATTTTTTCTCCAACACCCTCTTTTACGTCGCCAATCAAAATCATATAAGGTGACTTTTGGTCTTTGGGCAAAACAAAATAGTCTTTCCATCGCTCTTCCAAGACGGATGGTGCAAAAGGCCGAAATCCTTCTCTTCGCTTCACGCGTGCATTCAACTTGTCTTTCATTTCAGGTCTGGTGGGATCGATTGTGATACTGCGATTCCCAAGTGCTCTCGGTCCACACTCCATGCGGCCCTGAAACCAACCTACAATCTTACCATCGGCTATGTATCGAGCGGTTTCCGCTTCGACTCGATCGCTTTTCCAAAACTTCACGCCACTTTTCATTAGTGCCATTTCGATTTCATCATTCGAGAATTCAGGGCCCCAATAGACTGAGTCGAATACAAAGTTTCGCGGTTTCTCCAAATTTTGATGGTAGTGATAAAGGGCGCTGCCAAGAGAGGTTCCGGCGTCGTTGGCAATTGGTTGAAAGAAAAAATCTTGGAACGTTGTTTGTTTTACGATTTCACGATTCATTAAGCAGTTTAAAACCACTCCACCAGTCATACATAGGTTGGGTAAACCCGTGATTTTTTGAAGGTGTTGGGCTAGCTGAACTCCAGCCTTTTCGACCAATTTTTGTAGAGCGAAGGCTAAGTCGTAATAATGTTGTGAGTAATCCCCATTTTTCTCTCGTGGGGGACCGAACTTTTTTCGGAACTTTTCACTCAGCCAAAGTGCTTGGCCATGGGTATGAAAAGAAAAGTAGTCCAAATTTAAAGCATAGATTCCATCAGAATCGAATCGCAAAAGATCCTCAAATTCTTTAACGTAAGTATCCTTTCCATATGCGCTCATGCCCATTACTTTCCATTCGTCGAAGAACGGCTTAAATCCAAGATGATGAGTGAGACTGGCGTATAGATGGCCAAGCGAATGCGGAACTTGAATCTCTTTTATTTTGGTAATTTTGTTTCCCTTGCCAACACTCATCATGGTGGAAGTACTTTCTCCACGCCCATCAACCGTTAATATGGCAGCCTCTTCAAAGGGCGATACGAAAAAAGCAGATGCAGCATGGCATAAGTGGTGCTCAATGTAATGAACTTTGGGTGGGGCATTTAGGGAAAACTTCTGTTGAAGGTCTTTTCCTAAATTTAACATGGCTCGAATTCGTTGAAAAAACTTGACCTCATCGCTTCCAGAAGGAGCTTTAAGTAGCTTTAAAGACGTAGGGAAATATTTTACAAAATGGCCAAAATTAGAGGTCAATTCTTTTAACGGTACCCAATAAAAAGTCACAGCCTCGATATCGTCAAACGTGATTTTTTCTTTTTCCAGGCAATATCGAATTGCATTGATTGGGAATTTTGAGGTGTGCTTTTCTCTATTGAATCGCTCTTCTTCTCCAAGTGCGCAAATTTTTCCATTTTTGATGAGTGCGCATGAAGATTCATGGGCGTACGTGCTGATTCCTAAAATATACATGAGGTTTTTGAATATCGACAATTCCAAGGAGAGTGCAACTAAAATGTGAGAGCAGATCTACAAAAGATAGGATCGTTTGAGATAGGAATTAATGCTACCAATCGCAAGTTGATCATTGTAGAAACGATTGGATGCAACGGATGGAAACAATAGGTCTCGGATTTTTTGCGCAAATGTATCAAGCGTTTTGCCGCCCCATGGTGAACCAGCTGCTTTCGGGAGAAATCAGTAGTTTCAGTAAGTATTACGATTCGATCATTCAGGTGGAAAGCCGGCCCAATGATGATGGATTATTGCTTCGGGCCATCGACTGCCCCAAAAAGTCGGTGATTCAAAGCGTAAAAGAGTTGAGCTCTCACGGGCTTAATCATGACACACGGCAAATCTTACTATTGAACGGAAACCTAAATCATCATTTTGACATTGAGGGCCTATTGCAAGAGTTGCGGAAAAAAATGAACCGCGGCAGTAGGCTAGCCATTGTAGTTTATAATTCCTATTTACGTTGGGCTTATCATTGGGCGAATCGGCTCGGCATTCGTAGGGGTGATCTTCCTTCTACATTTTTTACTCAGAGAGATTTAGAGAACTTGGCCAAATTGGCGGGTTTCCGCATTGTAAGAGCTAGACCAGTAGGATATTTTCCTTTCCAATTTTTCGGGTTGGGAGATCTGGTTAACCGGATACTACAGTCTATTCCGTTTGTGCGTTGGTTTGCGTTTGCCGAAGTGGTGCTTTTAAAGCCTGAGATTGCCTCAGTGGATAAACCTTCTCTTTCTATTGTAATTCCCGCCAGAAACGAAAGGGGGAATATTGAAAATGCTCTTAAGCGTTTGCCGGATTTTGACGGCGCAAAAATTGAGATAATTTTTGTCGAAGGACATTCGAGTGACCAAACTTGGGAAGAAATTCTCAGAGTGAAGGAAGCTTATGCAGCTAAATTCCAAATTCAAGCATACCGACAAGAGGGAAAGGGAAAGGCAGACGCCGTTCGTCTCGGCTTTTCGCGAGCGAATTGTGATTTGTTGACGATACTTGATGCAGATCTCACCATGCCCCCAGAGCTGCTCACTAGATTTTATGAGGCGTATTGCAAAGGGTTGGCAGATTTCGTGAACGGCAGCCGACTGGTTTATCCCATGGAGGGAGAAGCAATGCGATTTCTGAACCTTCTTGGGAACATATTTTTTGCAAAGGCCTTAAGTTTTGTTTTGGAGTGTCCACTCGGTGATTCTCTGTGTGGCACCAAATTGGTGAGCAAAAAAGATTATGATCGATTCATAAAATGGAGAGCTGACTTTGGTGACTTTGATCCATTTGGCGATTTCGAATTGTTGTTTCCAGCATCAATATTGGGCTTGGGTGTCGTAGACATTCCAATACGATACCGCGCGCGGACGTACGGAAGTACAAATATTCACCGTTTTCGCCATGGTTTAGTGCTTCTGAAGATGACGTTAATCGGATTTTTTCGTATTCGACTCGGTAAGGGAATTTCTGTTTGAAGTATCTCGTGAGAGCGTCGTGGGCTAGCTTCGCCATTTTTTTATTTGCCTATTTTTGGGTCCATCTTTTATTGGCGGCTCAAGGAAAACCTTTTTGGACTGATGAGGCAGATGGTTGGGCGGCAGTGCAAAGAATGGCGCTGGTTGATTTGTTTGTAAGCGGAGCCCCCCAGGGACAAGCCAGTCGCAGTCCCCTCGCTTATATTATGGATCGCGCAATTTTGATTCTTAGCAACGACGTCCCTTTGAGTTCTTGGGATCTCAGATTGTTTGCGCGCATACCTCCTTCTTTTTGTTGGGCATTCGCGAATACGTTTTTATTCTTTTTCTTATTAAGAAAAATTTCTTTGCTTTTAAAGGGTTCAAATGCGGCCCTTATTTTCTTAGTGGCATTGACTGGTACCTTTTTTGTTTTCACGAACAGTTTTTCGATCATTTACGCCATAGAGGCCAGATCATACTCCTTATGGACAGCAATTACTCTTTTGCAGACCTGCTTTTTGTGGAACCTAGTCACGGAAAAACCAAGCAAATTGAACTATTTCGCATTTGCTGTTTCTAATTATCTTCTAGTGTTTGCCACATATGCTTCTTCGCTTCAGGTGGGTTTGGCCTGTGGAATTCTTTTGTTAAACGATTATTGGAAAAGAAATCGTTTGTTACCTCTGGGGGAAACTCAAGTTTGGGTATCGATTACTTTAATAGGTTCTGCATGCATCACTTTTTACTACTACACAAAAATTGCCCAAATGAACTTCGCACCATTTCCCTTTCCTGATTATTTGATGAGTATAAATGAAGTAATTTTAAAATCGTTTCGGCACCATGGTTCACAACCCGCCTGGCTTTCATATCCGTTACTATTTTTTGCGATACCTTATTTTTGGTGGAAGAAAAATAAAAGTATCGCATTACTGTGTCTTAATGCACACGCATCTATTCTTCTGACGTATCTTCATTATCGAGCCTCACTTGCGGCCGGTGGAATCTATGCGTCTAGGTACGCTGCATTTTTGACGCCTTCTTTGAGTTTGCTTTATGGGATAGGAATATTCACACTATTATTGATTTTCAGTAACTACGTAAAAAATAAGTGGAATAAAGAAGTAATGGCCTACCTAATTGCGGCCTATTGCATATTCAACCTTGTGCCTTGGATTCAAAAACAATCGAGAGGCCTTCCTGCAGACATCGAACGTTTTCAAAAGCGAAATTCTGTAATGGAGAATAAAGACCCGAAGTGCTTAGAGCTGCTAAATCCTGATCCTTTATTGTTAGAAAAACAAAATGATTATTGCCGCAAAATTTAGGGGCTTCATTTTCCCTGAATAAATTTTTTATACGCACGAATTTAATTTCGTGAATTTAGCTAAATTAACATTTAAACTAAATTATTTCTATTTATGTGTGAAGGTTCAGGGCTGGTGAGTTTTTTCGTGTTGTTGGAAATGTTGTAAAGTCCTGCGTGGGTCCAAATTGCATACCAAATCCAAACATCGCCCCGAGCGATGTTTCCAAGCCAAAATGCTCCAAAAGAAAAAAAGCTAAAGGCCGCCAGGAAGAGATACAAATCTTCATCTTCTAAGGACTTCTTCCATAAATTCCAGCGTGATCTTAATAGATAAAATATGGCCAAAAAATATGCGATCGGTCCAAAGAATCCAGCTTCTGCCAATAGCTGACCCCAAATACTCATCACCACTTCTTTCCCATAACGATCGGGGGTCAGGGCGGTGTTTCCCTTTAACTCAGTTCTTTCTCGATTCGATATCCAATACCAATAAGATGCGCCAAGGCCCGTACCTCTATAATTTGTATCTTGGGCCATTATCCAAGCAGACTTATGTGCCCTCAGGCGGGCAAATCCAGATCCTTCATTTCCAATAAAAGCAGAAAATACCAAGTTTTCACCTAAGGTTTTTCGTTGGTGTTCTTCAAGCGATGAAAGATAAACAATTCCTAAAATCGTTAGAGTGAGCGAACCGACGAAAATTCCTCGCCATGGAATTATTTTCGTCTGAAGACTTTTGAGGCAAACCCCGAGTACCATTCCAATTAAAAGTAACAACCAGCCTGTTCTTGAGGTGGAGCTAACCAGAGCAAAAACACCAAGTGTTGAAAAAGCATAAACCCATATGGATTTTTTTTTCAGGATCCACGGGGATAAAAGTATGAAAGATAGACTTATAAAAGTGGCGATATAGCTCGGCTCTGAAGAAAACCCAGATGGACGTGAAAGGCCCCAGCGCAGAAGTCCATCTTGATTGTGGCCAATTAGTCCGCCCACGTATCCAAATCCATGTGCGATATGATCAACGGTGATGATGGCGGACTGGATAACAACGGCAATAAATACTGCGAAATAAAACTTTTCTCGATGAATTCTTTGCATCCATAGGCCAGCGTTCACCCAAATGGTAAAGGCGTTGAATACTATCCAGCAAGAATAGAGAAAGCTTTTTTGGGGAAAATAGCTCCACGGAATGGTGACGAAATAATAACCCGCTAAAATGAGAAAAAATAAAATGAATCGATGCCGAAGCAGTTGAAGGATTTTCTGAATACCTTTTTTTAGTCCAATGGAAAATAGATTTAGGATAAGCGACAGGAAGAAGAACAGGGCGTGAATTTTTAAGGTAAAACCCGCGATCCCGAAAGTAAGAAAAAGGTCCCAGGTACAAGTGATAATGCCCAGGAGAAAGAGTACTAATCCCAAGGACTCAAGGTTTAAATTCTGGATCGGGAGTTTTTGCACTTTGGGATATTAGGACTTGCCCAGTTTTCTGACAAGGTTAACTCAAGTTCGTTGGTAGCCCCTCAAAAGAGAAGTTTGTTGCAATGCGCTGGGCTGTGGGGCTGGTTGGAAAGAGTTTCAGAATGCGGCGGGAGTGGTGAATGGGGAATTTTGTTTTGCGTCACGCCAACCCTGTCCGGACTTGAGATGGTGGGAAAAAGTTGGAGTTCTGGGGATCTGTAGACAAAGGCTGGATGAATTGCGGTATTTTATGGGAATTTAGAATCCTTGAGAATTTGATAGAGTTTTTATTTATTTGAAGTGGTGCCCGGTGCATACTTGGCTACGCGATTTTGTGATTAAGGTTTCGAGCTGGAGTAGGGTGAACTTTATTTACAATTTTTCTTATTTTTAGAAATTTAGCCGAAATGAATTTGGCTTTGGAGCACTGAATGCGTTCGTTGCTTAAAGGGAAAAAATATAGATGGTTAGTAACCGGAGCGGCCGGTTTTATAGGATCTAATTTGGTTGAGGCCTTGCTTTCTGAGGGGCAAGAGGTTTTAGGGTTAGATGATTTTTCCACGGGGCGAAGAGAAAACCTGAAAGAAGTAGAGCTAAACCAAGCAAAAAATTGGAATAACTTTGCCTTAATTGAGGGCAGCATCGAAGACAGAAAACTATTAAATGATTCCATGGTAAACGTGGATTTCGTGCTTCATCATGCTGCAATCGCCTCGGTGCCATATTCGATTGAAAATCCAGACGCTTTTCATTGCGTAAATGTCACGGGTTTTCTCAATGTGCTTCAAGCTGCGCGTCAACAAAAAGTTCGACGGGTAGTCTACGCTTCTTCCTCTGCCGTATATGGCGACGAAGTGGCCCAACCAGCGCAAGAGAATAAAACGGGATTTCTCCTATCTCCTTACGCGCTTTCGAAAAAAGTTAATGAAGAATACGCCCAAACTTTTGAAACCTGTTATGGCTTAAGCTCCGTTGGACTCCGCTATTTCAATGTTTTTGGTCCTCGGCAAGATCCCCGAGGCGCCTATGCTGCAGTGATCCCTATATGGATGGATTCACTTTTGATGGGAAGGCAAATTCAGATTTATGGTGATGGAGAAACAACGAGAGATTTTTGCTACGTCGACGACGTGATTCATGCAAATCTTCAGGCAGCGCTTGTGGATCTTTCGGGACACCGAAACCGAGTTTTTAATGTGGCTGCGGCGCAAAAAACCTCACTGAATGAGTTATATCGTCTGATGTGCGAAATCTTAGTCAGGGCGAAGGCCAATACTTCCACAAATCCCCCTCAATATAGAGATTTCCGCTCTGGTGATGTAAGACACTCAATGGCGGATATTCGCATGGCGCAGAGTCACTTGGGCTTTTCTTCAGGCGTTACTCTGCGAGACGGCATCGAATCCTACTTAAAGTGGTGCCAAAAACAGATTGTCGCGAAAGGAAGTTTATCTTGAAAAGAGCATTCGTTACGGGAATCACGGGTCAAGATGGCTCGTATTTAGCTGAGCTATTGTTAGAAAAGGGCTATGAAGTACATGGTCTAATTCGTAGGGCAAGCACATTTAATACTGACCGTATCGATCATCTCTACCGTGACCGGCATGAATCTGGGGCCAAGCTATTCTTGCATTACGGGGATTTGGCTGATGGCAGTAACTTGAATCGCCTCTTGAAAACGGTGAAACCCGATGAAATCTATCATTTAGGGGCACAAAGTCATGTACGTGTTTCATTCGATATCCCTGAATACACTGGCGACGTAACGGGGATAGGAACCTTGCGCCTTTTGGATGCGATTCGCGAATCAGGAATTGACACTCGATTTTATCAAGCTTCAAGTTCTGAAATGTACGGCTTGGTACAAGCGGTTCCACAATCTGAAACCACGCCTTTTTATCCCCGAAGCCCGTATGCGGCCGCAAAGGTATATGCCTATTGGATCACGGTAAACTATCGCGAAGCTTACAATATGCATGCGTCTAATGGAATTTTGTTTAATCATGAAAGTCCGCGCAGAGGAGAGACTTTTGTCACAAGAAAAATAACACAAGCATTGGCCAGAATTGTGGCTGGTAAACAAGAGCATCTTTTTTTAGGAAATTTAGATGCAAAGCGTGACTGGGGTTATGCAAAAGACTTCGTAGAAGCGATGTGGCTCATGCTTCAGCAGCCCAAAGGGGATGATTATGTGGTTGCCACTGGAGAAACTCATTCGGTGAAAGAATTCTTAGAAATTGCCTTTGGATTAGTTGGAAAAAAATATGAGAACCATGTTCGATTGGACCCTAAATATTTACGACCCACAGAAGTCGATTTATTGATTGGAGATTCCTCCAAGGCCCGCCAAAAGCTAAATTGGAAGCCAAAAGTTTGCTTTGCCGAATTGGTAAAGCTGATGGTCACAGCAGACTTAGAATTTGAGGGAGTTGATGTAAGGAAATTCGGTTTGACACCGAAAGCAGCTGGAGTGAAGCCTTGATTCATTTTTCGAAAATGAAAAAAATAGTAATTACTGGTGGGCAGGGCTTTTTGGGAAAACATGTCCAAAAGCAATTGGTTTCTAGAGGTGCCGATCCAAAAAGCTTTGTGATGCCAAGAAGCTCCCAAGTAGATTTGAGAGATTTTTCTGCTGCAAAAAGTCTAATGAAAGACGCAGATATGGTTTTTCACTTGGCAGCCAGGGTGGGGGGGATTGGCTTTAATCAAAAGTTTCCAGGTGCCTTATTTTTTGATAACGCTTCTATGGGTTTAAATGTCGTAGAGGCTTGCCGACTTGCTTCAGTTCCAAAGTTAGTAATGGTTGGAACCATTTGTGCCTATCCCGCCCACACCCCAGTGCCCTTCAAGGAAGAAGATCTTTGGAATGGCTATCCAGAAGTAACCAATGCTCCATATGGAGTAGCCAAAAAGGCAGTGGGAGTAATGATAGATGCCTATCGGAAACAATATGGCATGAACGGTGTTTTTCTACTACCCGTCAACTTATATGGTCCCGATGACAATTTTGATTTGGAAAGCTCTCACGTAATTCCTGCTCTGATTAGAAAATTTATCGACGCGAAAGAAAAGCGTCTGCCAGGCGTAACGGTCTGGGGCGACGGGTCTCCAACAAGGGAGTTTCTTTTTGTTGAAGACGCGGCCCGCGGCATCGTAATGGCGGCAGAGTCTTATGATTCCTCTGATCCTGTAAACCTTGGAAGTTGCGAGGAAATCTCCATCAAAAATTTAGCTCTTCTCATAAAGAAAATGGTCGGATTTGAGGGAGATATACTTTGGGATACTACTCGGCCGAACGGTCAAGAGCGAAGAAAGTTAGACGTCACTCGTGCCGAATCAAGTTTCGGTTTCCGATCTCAGGTAGGATTTGAGGAAGGTTTAAGGCGAACCATTGACTGGTGGATGGCAAATAAAGACTCATGAAGATTCTCCAGGTTCATAACGAATATCGCGAGCCTGGTGGAGAAGAAAAGGTAGTAGACGCAGAGGCGCGTTTACTAGTGGCGAAGGGTCATGAGGTCATATCATATCGATTTCGCAGTAAAAGTATTAACGGATCTATAGATAAGCTGAAGACAGCTTGGATGCTTCCGTATTCAAAAGATAGCAAGAGACGAATAGCGGAAGAAATAAGAAAGCATCGACCGGATGTAATGCATGTCCATAATTTCTTTCCGATAGCCACCCCATCTATTTTTGAAGCTGCGAAAGAAGCGGGCGTTAGCACCATTCTTACCCTTCACAATTACAGAATTCTTTGCGCCAATGGATTATTGTTGCGCGATCGAAAGCCCTGCGAGTTATGTGTAGGCGCACGGCCTTGGAATGCAATAAAATACTCTTGTTACCAGGATTCACGTCTGGGTTCGTTGGCGATGGCTCGCATGATTGATTTTCATCAGCGCAAACGTTCTTGGCAAAATTTGGTAGATAAATTCATTGTGCTTACTGAATTTGCAAAATCCAAATATGTAAAAGCTGGATTGCCAGAAGAGAAGTTTGTGGTGAAGCCAAATTTTATTTTCGATCCTGAAACTGGGTCGGAAACGTCAAAATCTGGACCACCCAAATTACTGTTTGTGGGCAGACTCAGTGAAGAAAAAGGCATAGAAACTCTTCTTCATGCAAAAAAGAGATTACCGAATTTAGAGTTGCATATAGTGGGGGATGGTCCTCTAAGGGGCCTAGTTACCCATGCAGCATCTACCGAACCTGGAATCCATTGGCATGGCTTTCAGGGGAGTAATTTTATTTTTGATCGATTAAACGAATGTGATGCTTTAGTTTTTCCTTCGGAGTGTTATGAAAATTTTCCAATCACCATTCTCGAAGCGATGGCGATGGGGCGACCGGTGATTGCATCACGTATAGGCGGCTTGCCAGAAATTGTTATGGGCGGTGAGACGGGCCTATTTTTTGAGCCTGGGAATTCCCAAGATCTGATTTCCAAAGTTGAATATTTTATTGCGAATAGAAGATTAGCGGTGGAGATGGGGCAGGCCGCTCTTTCTAGATACCGGGATCATTACGGGGCGGAAAAAAACTTTCAGATGCTCAAAAGCGTATATCAATCCTTGGTTCGATAGCTAGTGTGCTTGAGTGGTTCGTGTTAAACGGGTAGGGAGAGGGCGAAAACCCCATTGAAATTAACGCATGGGGTCATGAGTGTAATGCAAAAATTAGCTGAGCATATTCCATTTAATAGGCCGACTATCACAGGTGATGAGAAGAAATATTTGGAAGAGTGCCTGGCGTTAAGAAAGTTCTCTGGAGATGGCGCATTTACAAAAAGAGCCACCTCCCTTTTAGTTGAAAAAATCCATGGTTCACGCGCACTACTTACCACCTCTTGTACCGACGCACTTGAGATGTGTGCCCTTCTTTTGAACATTAAGCCGGGCGACGAAGTGATCATGCCAAGCTTTACGTTTGTTTCGACTGCGAATGCATTTGTTTTACGGGGTGCCAAAATAGTATTTGTCGATGTGGATCCACAAACGATGAATGTCGATCCAAGCTGTGTGGAAGCTGCGATCAACAAGAACACGAAAGCAATTGTTCTTGTGCACTATGCGGGTATTAGCTGCGATATGGATGCTTTCGTAAGAATACGAAAGCAATACGGGATTCCGATCGTGGAAGACGCCGCTCAAGCGATCTATGCGAAGTACAAGGATAACTTTTTAGGCACCCTCGGTGATTTGGCCTGCTTTAGCTTTCACGAGACAAAAAATATTAATTGTGGCGAGGGCGGTGCGCTTGTTGTGAACAATGTAGAGTTTTTTGAGCGAGCCGAAATATTAAGAGAAAAAGGAACGAATCGATCTCGGTTTTTCCGAGGGCAAACAGACAAGTATACTTGGATGGATGTTGGGTCCTCCTTCTTAATGAATGAGTTGTCGGCTGCATTTTTATTAGCGCAACTTGAGAGGATAGAGGAAATCACCGCGCGACGAGTATCAATTTCGGCGAAATATCGAGAAGCGTTGGCTGATTTAGCGGCTGCAGGGGAGGTCGACCTACAAAGCCTTCCAGATTATGCGCGGCCCAATGGTCATTTGTTCTATTTAAAGCTGAAAAGTGAGGCTCAAAGAGCAAGATATATCTCTTATACAAATCAAATGAATGTGAACACGGTATTTCATTACATTCCACTTCACAGCTCTCCTGCCGGAAGAATATTTTCTACTTTCCATGGAGAAGATAGATTCACCACTTGTGAAAGCGAAAAATTGGTTCGGTTGCCATTGTACTATTCAATGACCGAAAAAGAGCAGGAATCTGTGATTGAGTGTACTTTAGATTTTTTTAAGAAATCGAAATAGGTTTTGAGGGGGAATAGCTTTTGGATCTGAGCATTGTAGTTCCTGTGTATGGGTGTGAAAGTTGTCTAGTTGCTCTCTGTGAGAGGCTTAATTCCGTATTATCTAAATTGCAAAAAACATATGAAATTGTTCTTGTTGATGATGTCAGCAAGGATAATGCTTGGGCCACCATCGAGAAACTTGCTAAAAATAAAGCCAATCATGTAAGGGGCATTCAGTTAAGTCGAAATTTTGGCCAACATCTAGCGATTACCGCTGGTTTATCTGAAGCAAAAGGAGATCGCGTAATCGTTATGGATTGCGATTTGCAAGAGCCCCCGGAGATGATTCCAGAAATGCTAAAGGCTGCAGACAAGGGCTACGACATCGTATATTCCGTCCGCAAAGATAGGAAAGATTCCTTTTTTCGAAGGAAAACAGCTACTTTATACACAAAATTAGTTTATCTGGTTTCTGGGCAAAAAATCAATCAACAAAGAAGTTCCTTTAGTGTGATCTCGAGGAAAGTAGTAGATGGCTTTTTGAAGTTTGGAGATTGTAATCGCCATTATTTGTATATACTAAATTGGATGGGTTTTAGTAGTATTGATGTCGAATACGAACATCAAGAGCGTTTCTCCGGCAAAAGCTCGTATAGTTTTTCCAAATTAATCAAACACTCGCTGGGTGGGATGTTTTTTCACACCAATAGGTTCCTTTATGGAATTGTATTTGTTGGAATGGGAATTGCCCTCTCTGGATTCCTGTTGGCCATTTATTATATCATTAGAGTTTTGACGTTTGGTGCTTATCCAGGTTGGACAAGTATTGCCGTCTTAATCCTATGTACGAGCGGATTTTTGGGAATAAGTATCGGCGTATGCGGTCTTTATGTTGGCGAAATATTCGAACAGGTGAAAGGGCGGCCCCTTTTTGTGATCGGCAAACGAACTAAAGATTTTTAGAGCGCAAAAGATTAATGGTGTGACTGATGATTACGCCCCAAGTAAACGAGGAAAATGATAGAACCGTGCCCGCTAAAATTAAAAAGGCGTAAACAAAAGTAAATGGTAAAAATAACCATCCAAGGAACCCGAGGAGCATGCATACTACTCCACTTCCTAGTAAGTATTCAGTGAATGGAATGCTCAAAAGTTTTGAGACCATTTTAGATTCAAGCACACCATCGGCGTGCAATACCAACTTCACTAAGAGTCCCAGACAAAAGCCAATCATCCCAACCAATAAAAGACTTAATCCCATGGCTAAATTGCCTTCAATTTGCAAAAGACCAAGTAAAGTGACTCCTGCCGATGGAGTAAAAATGAGACGATTGGGGGATAATAAAACAATCGTTTTTAAATGGCGCCAACCGTCTCTCCATCGACGTAAATGAGGCGGTCGCCCTCTTTGGTCTTTACGTAAGCGAATTGGAACCTCTGAATATCTGCTGTTCATGATTTTGGACTTGATAATAAGTTCACTAGCCCATTCCATGCCAGGAGCTCGCATCGGAAGTTTTCGATAAAACTCTGATCGGATTAAGCGCATTCCAGAGTTACAGTCAGATGTTTTCAATCCGAAAAATAGAAAAATCACCAAATTTAAAACAGGAGTCCCTAAATATTGATTCAAAAAGGGCATTGCGCCCTCATCGATTTGTCCGCCGAGCCGTGATCCAAGGACAAAGTCCATCGTATGCTTTTCGTCGATTTCTAGTATGTAATTTTTAAATCTTGGGATTAGGGTGAAATCGTAGCTCATGTCGGCATCGCCCAATATGACAAATGTTCCCCTGGCTTCTAATATGCCATAATGCAACGCCGCCCCATAGCCTCTCTGCGGTACCGAAATGACTCGTGCTCCGGCCGATCTGGCCAAATCCTGGCTTCCGTCAGTGCTACCGTTATCGGCAACTACCACTTCGCCACTTAGCCCAGACATTTCGATTCCCGAAAGGGCTTCTTTAACAACGTCAGAAATGGTTTTAGCTTCATTCAAACACGGAATTACTGCACTAATTTTTATGTCATTCATATTCGCGAACCATGATATCAGAATCTTGAGCGAAGGGTCTAGGATTCGTAAGGATTAGTGTGCGATTCCAATGGAATCTAAGGAGCCCAAGCCACACACTGTATTGAAAATGAAACTTACCACAAACCTTTTCTCCGTATTTCTTTTGACTCTGGCTCTTGTGGTCGTTTTCTCTCCTTATCTTTTCCAGGGAAAAACATTTCTTCCGGTTGATTCCTACAACATGCTCTATAAGCCCTATTCGGAAAATCATCCAAGATTTGAACCCTATAACCATTTTGAAGACGATATTTTGAAGTGGTACTTTCAATACAAAACCTATTCTCAAAAGTACCTGTATAAGCCCTATTGGAGCCCCAATGCCTTTGGTGGAATACCGTGGTACGCAAATACCTATACCTCCCACTTCGGAACGACAAATTGGATGCTGAAGTTTGGGTCAGTGGAAAAAATGTATCCGTTACAATTGATTTTCCAGTTATGGATAGCCGGTCTGGGCATGTTTTTTTTCTTAAAATGTGGAATGCGGCTGTCTCCCCAGGTTTCTACGATATTCGCCCTATCATTCATGCTGTCTAGTATTTTTATCACCTTGTTGATGCGTTGGTGGTTACTCGGACCTTTTTCTTGGATGCCACTTCTTTTTTATTTTCTCGTACAGTTCTGGCAGAAGGGCGGAAGAAGATATTTTGCGCTTAGTGCATTATTCTTGGCATTCGCATTTTTGGACGGATTCCTTCAGTCACAAGCAATCGTAGTGATGATGTTATTCACTTTGTCGCTTTCATGGTGGTATTGGCTTGAAAGGCCGAGAGGTTTTTGGAGATTCCAATTCGGTTCACTTGGAATTCTTGTGTGCGCCATTGGTCTATCTGCAATAATGTGGTTTCCTCATCTCGAGTTTCTTGTTGAAGAAATGGCAAAAGGGTCATCTAGAACCAGTGGCGATGTATTTGGGAAAAACGTAATCCAAAGGTTACTTTCCGTACCTTATTTGGCGTCATTAATGGTACCTCAAATCATAGGTAGTGTTCGGGCTTTTGACTTTGCAAAGTTAATTAACTCTCACCTTCAAGATTTTAGCGCGTTCATTGGACTGTCACCCTTGTTTTTTGGTTTATGTGGAATCTTGAATATTAGAAAATTAGAAAAAAAAGCGATCCCATTTCTCGTCATCGCGATAGTCGGATTGACCATTCCGATTTTTTCTCCATTAGATCGTTACGTTTATTTTAGATTTTTCGTTGTATACGTGACTGGAATTTGCATATTGGGTGCAATCAGTTTGGAGCATTTTTTGAACAAGGGTGGTGAAATTTATTCAAAAATCCAAAGTGGGTTTTTCACAATATTTACACTAATTTTTCTTGGGGTGATTGGATTCAATCTTTTCATTTACGTTAAAGGCGATTGGTTTCGAACGAAGGCAGAGGGTTATATAATCGCGAATTTGAACTCAAGTACAATAGGATCTAGAAATCCAGAATGGATGTTGGCAAGAATCGAGAAAACAATTGATCATTTTTCATTTACCTCTCCTACAATGTATTTGCCTCTCATTTGTGGTGTTGGTTTTTTTCTTGTTTTGAACTTCTTTAGGAAAAAGTATTTTGGGAAAAATGTCTTCTTGGCGTTAATGGGGATAATTACTTTTCTGGAACTATCCTTTTTTGCTCATTCCTGGTTACCCAGGAACGACCCTAAAAAATTTCCATTTTACGAAAAAAATTATGTCACTGACTTTCTTTTAGAGAATCAAGGGAGCTATCGATCAACTGTGGATGATTGGAATGGTTCAGATCAAAGAAAGCAGAAACAGATTTTACCTACAAATTCGCAAGTTATTTACGGATATAAAACCATCGAGGGATTCGACGGCATGAGCCCTAGGGTGATTTACAATATTCCCGTTTCAGCAAATGAATACAAAAAACTCGGTTTATTGAATGTTAAGTATATTCTTACAAATCCCGAGCCAATTATTGTAGATCCATCGCTAAAGTTATTAAGACAAGGCGTAGTCGCGATATACGAAAATAAATTGGCCAAATCAAGAGGAAGGGTTCTTTATAACTACGAAGTTGTGAAGACCAATCAAGAAACTCTCAGTAAATTGAGTAGTAATTCTTATGATGGCAACACTGTTTTCTTTTCAAAAGAGCCGGAATTTCAGAAAAGAAGCAACGCTCCTTTTATAGAAACTTTGATTAAAAGTGAAAGCGACAACAACATTGCTTATGAGATCGAAACTAAAGATTCGGGTTATTTCGTTGCGAGTGAGACTTACTACCCTGGGTGGAAAGCAGTTTTGAACGGAAAACCTGTTGAGGTTTTAAGGGGGAATTATGCGATGCGAGTGGTTCCAGTGCCTCCTGGGAAGCACTTATTGGAGTTTCGGTTTGAGCCCGAAATTTATTACTTGGGCCTAAAAGTAAGCGCATTCTTTTTCCTAATATTTTTATTTTTATTAATTTGTCCTCCGGTTGGATTTAAGCTCCCGTAAGGGGCGATTATATCCTCTATCGAAACGGGGGATTTTGAGCTAGGCTTCAGATAAATGAAAACTGTATTGCTAACAGGTGGAACCGGCTATTTGGGTAGTAAGCTCTTGGGCCCAATTTTGTCCAGGGGAAATAAGGTAGTCTTTTTAAAGCGATCGTTTTCAAACACCGAGCGAGTGGCCAATTTACTTCCTCAAACTATAATTTATGACATCGATAAAGTTTCTTTATCTCAGATATTTAAGGAACAAAAGATTGATATAATTCTTCATTGCGCCACTGATTATGGTCGCAAAGATGTGAATCCAATGAGGCTAATAGAGGCGAATCTTGCATTGCCTCTTACTTTACTTCAGCTTGCTGAACAGCATGGAGTTTCCACTTTCATCAATACAGATACGATTCTTGATAAGCGAGTTAGTTCTTACTCTTTGTCGAAGCGACAGTTTTTTGAATGGCTACAATTCTTTAGTTCTAAATTGATCTGTATCAGTGTAGCCATAGAGCATTTTTATGGACCCGGAGATGATCCTTCCAAGTTTGTAATCATGATTGTGGATAAAATATTAACGCAGTCTCCTCATGTGGCTCTTACCCCTGGCGAACAAAAGCGTGACTTTATTTTTATTGACGATGTCGTCGACGGATTTGTCCGACTGGTAGAGGCAGCAAACGAAATGAAGCCTGGGCTCCACAAGTTCGAAATAGGATCGGGAAAAACGATTTCTATAAAAGAGTTTGTGAAACTGATCACTGCTCTCGCCAATAACTCACAAACAGAATTACGCTTTGGCGCACTTCCGTACAGAGAAAATGAGGTAATGGAAACGAAGGTGGACTTATCAGCAATGTTTTCTATCGGTTGGCGACCCATGGTGTCCTTAGAAGAGGGCCTCAAGAGGACCATCGAATTAGAAAGGATGAGGTTAGGGTAATGCGATTTTTGATTACCGGGGGATGTGGGTTTATTGGCTCGAACCTTTCAGCCGAAATTCTAAAGCGTGGAAACGAGCTTTTGGTATTTGATAATTTATATCGCGCTGGTGCAGCTGAAAATCTAAAGTGGTTGAATGGCATAGGGAAATTTGATTTTGAGCGTTCGGATATTCGTGATTTTTCCTCTATTGAAGGCACGGTGCGCGACTTTAGGCCAGACTGCGTTTTTCATTTGGCGGGCCAAGTGGCAATGACAACGTCAATTAAAGATCCTCGATTAGATTTTGAAGTCAACGCCATGGGGGGGCACAATTTGATCGAGTCAGTTCGTCGGCATGCGCCCCAGGCCTTAGTTATTTATTCATCAACCAATAAGGTATATGGCTCGATGGGAACGGATAGTTTTCTTGAGCAGGATACTAGATATGTTTCAACTAAGTATCCGAATGGTGTCGATGAAAGCGTACCCCTAGATTTTCAATCGCCCTATGGCTGTTCCAAGGGGGCGACTGATCAAGTGATGCTAGACTACGGCCGAGTATATGGAATGAATACGGTGGTTTTTCGGCATTCCTCCGTATATGGAGGTAGACAGTTTAGTACCTTCGATCAGGGCTGGATTGGCTGGTTTGTGCAGCAGGCCGTGGACCAAAAGAACGGAATTAGCCAATCCTTCACGATTGCCGGGAGCGGAAAACAAGTTCGAGATGTTTTGTACATTTCAGACCTTATTGATTGTTATTTAAAAGTCGTTGAAAATCCTCGGTCTCTCGTTGGAAAAGCGTTTAATTTAGGCGGAGGACTTTCAAATAGTTTGAGCTTGCTTGAGCTGTTCGGCTTGCTTGAGGTCGAGCTTGGTATAAGGTTGAAGTTCGAGCAGACTCCCTGGCGCTTGAGCGATCAAAAAGTGTTTGTGGCAGATATTTCAAAAATTGAAAATCTTTTGGGCTGGTCTCCGAAAATCGATAAGGTTACTGGAATTCGGCGAATGCTTGATTGGGTTCGGGAGAAATAGTAAATGGAAAAACCCATAGAGCTCAGTGTGGTTCTGCCAGCATATCACGAAGAAGAAAACTTAAAGCTTCTACTTCCTCGAATTCGAAATGTACTTAGTTCATTAAATATTTCTTTTGAAATTATTGTAATCGATACAGTTTCTCCCCTCGATCATACGGAAGAAACCTGCCGTGAAAACCAGGTGAGATTTTTCAGAAGACATCCGGGAAACTATTTTGGAGACGCCGTCAGAACGGGCATTTCCAAGGCTGATGGAAAATATATTCTATTTATGGATGCCGATGGCTCACATGCTCCAGAATATATCGCAGATCTATTTTCTCATAGAAATCAGTATGACCTAGTGGCGGCCTCGCGTTATGTGGACGGAGGATACACTGAAAATAATTTTACTCTAACGATGATGAGTTGGGTTTTAAATAAGAGTTACTCCATAATTCTAAATCTGAAGATGAAGGACGTTTCAAATAGCTTCAAACTTTATCGAGGCGATATGATTAGAGAGTTGAAGTTGGATTGTAGTAATTTTGATATTATCGAAGAGATTGTCTTTAAGCTAACTCGCGCTAACCCCGCATTTCGGATTAAAGAAGTTCCAACCTCATTTAAAAAAAGAATGTTTGGAGAAACGAAAAGAAACTTATTCCTTTTCATTTTAACCTTTATTTTTACCATGATTAGACTTCGAATGAGCGTGCTTTCTCCGTTTATAAAGAATAGAAAATAGATGTTTGATTTCATTTTTGAAAAAAGTCGCTGGAAGTTTTTTTGTATTGGTCTTTTCCTTTTTTTTACAATCCTCTCTTGGTGGAGAATGCTGCATTTTGCGGAAAATACCGGATACTTTGTTGACGAAAGTATTCACTTTACTGCTGCGGCTGCGAATTTTTTCTCTGACCTCAATTACACTGGATATTCATTCAATCGACCATTTGATCCACGAATGTCATCGGGAATCGCGGCCTCTTGGCCGACTGGATTAAGTTGGAATGCTGGGTTTTCCATTTTTACACAACGAATTCTGCTTATAGTTTACTGCTGGGGCCAGTTTCTGGTCGCCTCATTCTTCTTGCTGAAAAGATTTGGCTACTCGAAATACTTTTCGATTTGCGCAGCGGCTTTCCTATGGATGTTTGTTTTGAGGCATATACCAAACACGATCGGGTTTATTCAAAATCTTGGAGAAGTGGCGGCCGGAATATTTTTATTGTGGTCAGTGGTTTTATTTCCTGTCATTCCGATTTTTGCATTTATTTCTTTGGGAATCTCCGTGTGGTTGGCGAAGTTGGTATTTTTGCCTGTGGCATTTGCCCTGGGCGCGACGTATTGGTTGAGTACCGCCCAATTACACAAAAAGGAATTTTTTCGATTTTCCAAGTTTCTTCTGGCGTTTTTTCTGCCGCTTGCGATCTGGATTCTTTTAATTATTACTCGTTTCGGATGGGATGGTTTCGTTCAATGGATAATCGAATACCATCGTTTTGTCTTTTTAGAAGGTCCCTCTGTTGCAAGGGGTGAAATGAAGTTGAGTTTTATGGAAAGATTATCTCGATTGGAGTGGGGAACTTTTAATCTCACTCTCAAAATGAAAATTTTGATTTACATCTTTGGGCCCTCGCTTTTCGGTTATTTTTTATTTCATCGAGGGAGTCGATGGGAGAAAATTTTTTCCATTCTGGCGCCAGGAATTCTTTTCTTATATTCCTATTGGTGGTTTTTTTTGAATCCGGAAATGTATTTACGGCATTTTCATCCGGCTCTTTTCTTGGGATTTGGTTTCTTAGTTTATTTGGGTATTGTTTTTTTAAGATCCATTGAGAAGAAAAATCAAAAGATTGTACCAATACTCATTTTCGTATTTTTCTTATCTAGTACGGTCTCAGAAGTTCGTCTTCTTATTCGAGATTCAATTCCTTTCTGGGCCGGTGAGACCTCGTATGCTCGTTCTTGTACCGGACCGGTATGGAATTCAGTTTGTGCGCCAGGATACGATTTTGAAAGCGATTAGTGCTTCATGAATGATCTGGCTTGTGGGCCAGTATTGAAAATCAAATCTAGAACTGAAACTGTATGAACGAATTCACCGTGGAGTTGAGGATAGATCGGATAGTTTTCATATTCCAAAAAATGAAGTTTGACTCCAGCGTCTTTAAATTTATCTTCTTCGATATAAGCTTTAGCGGCGGGTCCGCTGTAATAGTCGGTGGCATTGGTTTTTAAGCATATGTCCAACAAGCGATCGGTTTTTCCGCTCGTTGCCTTAAACTCTTCGGAAAATCTTATTGTCGTTTGTATTTGTAAAATTTGACAAATTTTCTTTATGAAAGATAAATTTATTTCACTTAAGTGGCTCTCATCTCCTTTGAGATAAAGCTCTTCAAAGGATTCGGCATATTTTTTAAAATAAGGCGCACTGGAGTAGTTCATTTTTATACTTTTCCAATGCTGCATTCGCCAGCCCGGTTCGGCGATCATTGTTTCTCGAATGCTTTGATTGAATTTGCCCTTAACTTGAACAGGAATAGACAACCAAAGAAGACCCTGGGGGGTTTTAATGGTGTTTCTATTTCGCCAATCTCGTTTCGTATATTGGACTTCGTCAAGAAGTATAAATTCATCCGCTAGAGCTATAGAATCAAAATACCCCTTCCAGGGGATATAATTCGACTGTGTGATAACAACTTTTTTCAATGGTATCGCTTCGTTTCTTGTTGGTCTTTTAAACTATTACTATGGTTAACGGACCCATTTTAGCTTAGCAAGAAAATGTTCAAACCATTTTTTGGCGCGGTGTATTATATTTGGAGCCCTTGGATTTGAATACAAGAGGTGCTTAACTGTCGTGATGAAAACGAAAAAGTTATTAATCGTGGGATTGTCAAATAATGCAAAGTTAGCAGCCCATTATTTTGAGAAGTATTCTGAATACAGCGTAAAAGGATTTCTCGTAGATAAAAAGTACATTACCTCAGAAAATTTCTATTCTCTCCCAGTTTTTTCGCTGGAAGACGCAACCAAAAACTTCTCTCCTTCGGAGTATTTTGCTTTCGTTGCCGTGGGGTACAGCAAAATGAATGCGGTTCGAGAGGATTTATACCTTCGCACAAAATCGATGGGCTATACGCTTCCGAATTTTATTAGCCCTAGATGTTCTTGGCTTACTGAAGAGCGAGTTGGCGATAATAATTTCATATTAGAAGACAATACGATTCAGCCCTTTGTAAAAATTGGGTCGAATAATGTTTTATGGTCGGGCAATCACATTGGACACGATGTTCAGATCGGCGATCATAATTTTATTACCTCACACGTTGTGGTTTCTGGCTTCACCAAAATACATAATAATTGTTTTATAGGTGTGAATGCTACTCTTCGCGACGATATTGAAATCGCTAATAAAACCCTTATCGCTGCAGGAGCTATCATCATGAAAGACACAAAAGAGGGAGAGGTTTACCTTCCCGCACGATCTACTATTCATTCGAAAAAGAGTGAAGAGCTAGAAATATCCTAAGGAACTAAATTGTTTAAGGTTAGCTCGCTCTTGCGAAAGTGGGCTTATTTGGATAAAAGTAGTCCTATTATGAATGGACGTTGGGAAAAGCTCGGACTAATTTTTTGCCCGAATCAGAACTATCCTTGGATGAATAGTCACGCTCAGAATCCAGTGGTAGAAAATCTTGGTGGCTCGCATTATCGTGTTTATTTCAGTTGTCGAGACAAGGACTATCACTCAAGCGTGGCCTTTTTTGAATTTGATATAAATAGACCAAAAGAAATCCTAAAAGTAGCCGATCGTCCTCTACTTATGCCAGGAGAGCGTGGTGCTTTTGATGATAGTGGTGTTTCGATCGGTTGTATGTTGTTGGTCAACGGAAAGCGCTATTTATATTATCTCGGCTGGCATTTGGGCGTGACGGTACCATTTTGTAACACAATTGGATTGGCAATAGACGACAACTTTGATTTGAATTTTGAGCGAGTATCTCAAGCGCCAATCGTTGATCGAAATCACGTCGATCATCTCTCGCTGTCTTATCCCTGGGTAATGAAAGAGGGGGACTTGTGGAGAATGTGGTATGGCTCTCACCTACGCTGGGGAAAAAATCACGGCGATATGGATCATATTTTCAAGTATGCTGAGTCGAAAGATGGAATCCATTGGAATAGAGACGGAAAAGTAATTCTTTCGGCAAATTTCCCCCAGGAATGTGCACTTTCAAGGCCAATGGTCCTGAAGGAAGGCGGAATTTACAAGATGTGGTTCTCTTATCGAGACACCACTTACAGAATTGGATATGCTGAGTCTCCCGATGGTAGAAATTGGACACGTGACGATCAGAAGGCTGGTCTAACTGTGTCGGATTCAGGCTGGGATTCTGAGAGTGTGGAATACCCCTGCGTGTTCAATCACGAAGGGAAGAAGTTTTTGCTGTATAATGGAAACAATTACGGAAAAACCGGCATGGGACTTGCGGTTTGGAAGGACTAAACTTTGTCATCGATAAAGTCATATGGCGTAAATTTTAAAGAAGAAGGTAGATCACAGGTCGAATTGGCCCTGGAGCAGATTAGGTGTAGGGGGTACGCCGTTCTTTCCGATATTTTAACGCCAAAAGAAGTGGAAGAAGCAAGAGAGCGGTTAGACAAGGTTTATGAGGCGCAAGTGAATGAATTTGGTGCCGAAAAGCTTAAGTCCATCAACGAACACGATACTGCTCGTGCAGTGCTAGCTTATGATGAATTTTTTTTGAAGTTGGCTTCAAATAATACGATTCTTGCTTTAGTCCGAAAAATTCTTGGCTCCTACGTTGTTTTAAATCAGCAAAATGGAATTTTAAGTCGACCAAACTTGAATCACCACCAGTCATCGTGGCATCGAGATTTGCCCTACTTGAACTATACAATCTCTCGTCCTCTTTCAATCAGTGCTCTTTTTGTACTTGATGAGTTTTCGGTAGAAAGTGGTGCGACCTGGCTTTTGCCTTGCAGCCATTTGTATTCAGAAGCACCGTCTGTGGAGTTTATAGAACAAAATAAAGTTGCGGCTTTGGCTAAGCCTGGATCGGTCTTAGTTTTCGATTCTATGCTTCTGCATGGAGCTGGCTATAACTCTGGAGATTCAACTCGCAGAGCGGTGAACCATCTCTATACTGTACCTATTTTGTCTCAACAGATTAACCTGCCATCTGCACTATCTGGAAGGTTTTCAGATGACCCCGAGCTGCGACAACTCCTTGGGTACGATACTGAAGTTGCAAGATCAGTATCAGAATGGCGGACGAGGCGGTTAAGTCGGTTAGGCCGCGGCGAAAAGCCAAAAGTCTATTAACGTTTCCTTTCTAAAACCACAAAGTGGCTGTTCTCCCACAAGAGTTGGTAACCACTATTTTTCAAAATTATGTCTAATTCGTTGGCCGCGCCCAGCGATTCAATTTTTTCCCATGAGAAAGTGTTGGCCTGTGTAGTTGGAGCCTCTTGTGGAGAGAATGGATTAAGGGAATAGAGACCATTTTTTCGAATCGGGAATGGTTTCGTTTGCCGTACAACAATTTCCGCGAATTTACCCTTATTGACCAAATCTTCAATTACCTTTTTGTGCTTAACCCAAGATGTGCCGGGATATTCAACCATTGTGGGATTATGGAATGGTGGAGTGGTTTTCGACATGAAGTAAACCAACGCAATTGGGTAAAAGGGGGAAACCGCAGAATAAGCCATTAAGCTTGTGTTGGGCCCTACGCCCCTGGTCTGTAAAAATTCATAAAGTGAATTCAGCGAGACAGATTTTTCCTCATAGGTAAGAATCCCTTTTAGTTTAGGTGCTTTAAAAGTGTATTTCATTGTAAAAATCGGATTTTCGAAATACGGAAATGTCGGCCATTGAAGCCTAGTGCAAAGAAATAAAATGAAAGCAGCGGCAGAGAGAAAATAGAATACTTTTTTTGAATCGAAAAATCGGAATTTTATTTTTTCTAACTCTAAAAGTGCAAAGGGGAAAAGAATCCACATTCCATATTTATAATTTTGCAGACCCTCTAGGTTTGTTCCAAAAGTAAAGGCCGTGAGTTGTATGCCGCCGGCTAGGAAAAATATTAGTTTAACTGTATCGATTCTTCTGAAGTCTTTAAAAATTGCAAACGAGCCTATTAGCAGACTTCCGCCAATTAATATGGAAAGGGCGATGCCATATTTCGTGCCAGCGAGTAGTAAAAAGATTATCAAGCAAATAACGAAAGCGATTTTATTGAACAATTTTTGAATCGGAGTCAATAAGATGGCGAAAGCGCAGAATAAAAAAACACCGATTGTAATTTTATAATAGTGCCCTAGTGCACGGGCGATCGTGGCTCCCTTAGTGTGTTTTTCACTCGAATCAGACGCAACCGCTTGAAAAAAATCCCAGAAGCCATCTCGGTACATGTTCCATTGATTTGTAGACTTCAAAGCAAAGTAGAATAATAAGAAAGCGGTAAGCGCGCCAAAGCCAAAAAATAGAAATAAATTTATGCCCCTATGAATTTTTTTATCAGCGAATATGGTTAGCGCTATCGAGAGGAACAAAAGCAAAAAAACAAAAGGTAAGCTCGGTAGACGGGCAAAAATACCTATGCATGCAAAGAATCCTGCTCCGAAAAAAAGAGCCCATTTTTTGTTTTCCTGTGAATCCGAAAAGCTTAATGCCAAAAGGGCGAAAGATATCGCGCCCATGGCAGGGGCGGCAGAGTTATAAGAAATGACAAAATGATCTGCTGCGCAATTTACCACGAGCGATGTAAATAATATGGCAAAAAACGCCTTCCTTTCATTATATTGGGTGCGAAAAATCCAAAAAAGCACTTGAGAGGTAAAGATGTTTAGGAGTATCCAGCCTATGCGAAATTCCACAAGGCCTGCTTCAGAGCCGATGAATCGCCACCAAATAGAGCCTATGTAGAGACTTCCCCAAAAGGCCGTTGTGTCTTGCCAATAGCCCGGACCAGCTTCGGGGCGATTGACAAATGCAAGTAGCCAGCTGTGAATCGTGTGAAAGGCTTGGTCACCTTGATCCACATCTATGAAGATCCAAGGAAGCAGCGCAAAAAACAAAGTAAAAAATAGCAAAGCGGAGTAAGAAAATGCGACTGATAAGCTTTTCACTTTATTTTTCTCCATACGGAAGATTGGATTGAGACATTATCTCTGTTTTAGGCAAAACTCTACACATGCAATATGCACCTCTAGGAAAAAATGGGCCCGTCGTAAGTAGAATCGGATTTGGCACTTGGCAAACGATCGCGCAAACCGTAGGAAAATCCGAGAGCCAAAAATGTATTTCTGCCGCCTATGAGATTGGAATTAATTTTTTCGATACGGCTGACGTATATGGTTATGGTGATGCAGAAAGGTTTTTAGGAGACTGCCTTTCTTTTCTTGATCGAGAAAAAGTGGTTCTGGGTACAAAATGCTTTTTTCCGAATAGGGAAGGAAATGGAGGATTATCTCGCGCTCACATATTGCGCTCAGTGGATTCGTCTCTCAAAAATTTAAAAACGGACTATTTGGATCTCATGCAATGTCATCGTTTTGATACTGAAACCCCATTAGAAGAAACAATTGGGGTATTACACGATCTCATTCAAAAGGGAAAAATTCTTCATTGGGGTGTGAGTCGATGGGATTCTAATCAAATGAATGACGCTGTTGCCATATGTTCAGCCCGTGGATGGCAAAGACCAGTTAGTAATCAATTGCCATATAATTTGTTCAATATTTCCTTAGAAGGAGCGATTGAGATTTCAGCTAAGCAAAATGGAATATCTTTAGTGGCTTATTCCCCCTTGGCGCAGGGAGTTCTGACTGGCAAATATAAAGATTTAGAAAGCCCACCGGAGGGGTCTCGGGCCTCTAGTGTCGAAAGCCAAAAAACAATGTGGGACTTTTCGGCAGAGAAGTTGGCCAAAGTTGATAAATTATCGATGATGGCTGCTAAATACGGAATATCTCTAAGTCAGATGGCTTTGGCTTGGTGTTTAAGGAAATCTACAGTGGCTAGCGTATTGATAGGCGCAAGTCGTCCAGAACAAGTGTTAGATAATGCTAAGTGCCTAGAAATTCAACTCACAGATGGGCAATTAGCGGAAATTGAAGTAATTATGGATCGTTAAGAAAACTATTTTTTGGTGGGAATTATTTTCATGTTGAGAAAAATATCGTTCAATATTGGCGGGTCAGTCGTTGCCTACGAAGTCGACGGAGAAACTGCCTTTGGGCCAAATGTCGTACTTCTCTCAAAAGATGATGATTTAATTGCAAATACTTCCTGGTCAAAGCAGGGTTATACAAACCAGCCATTATTTAACGAAAAGGAATCCAATGAGCTGCGGGAAGAGTTAAGAAAGCAATTTATTACCGTAGTTGAAAAATTCGTTCATGTAGATTCAAAAACGTTTCGGCTCGAAGCATATCATTCATATGTAGATAATTTGATACATAAGCAGATAACAGCTGTTTTACGATCCGGTTTTTCTGCGGACTTATTTCCAGGAGGAATAGGAAGGCTTGAAAAAAGAATTTCTGAGATCTGTGGTGTGAACCTAACTTCAGTGTGCCCATCCTTACAAAGGGGAGGATATTTTATTCGAATAGTTCGCCCCTTAGTGGAAACAGACAACAACCCTCCTCATCGAGATGTTTGGCTTGATACACTAAGAAATTGCGTCAATATTTATTTTCCACTTGCGGGTAGTAACGAGCTGTCTGCGCTACCAATCGTACCTGGGAGCCACCATTGGAGTGAATCTGAAATTGAGCGCACTGCAGAGGGAGCTAAAATTCAAGATGCAGTTTATCAGGTGCCTTCTGTGGTTGGGTGGAAGAAATCCCTGGATCTAATTCGTCCGAACCCTAAAGGAAATGAAGTGATGGTATTTTCTCCGTACACGATTCACGGGGGAGGTATCAATTTAAATAATGATGTAACCAGGATGTCTTTAGAGGTTCGTTTTTGGAGAAGATGATCTTGTGCAAACCCTGAACATCGGAGCGCCCTGTCCCATTTGTGCTAATTCAAACAATAAACTTAAGTTTGATTTAAGAGACGCTTACAAAAAAGAAAATTTGGCAGGCTTGGTCGTTCAATGCAATTCCTGTGGCATGTGGTTCAAAATCATTAGTGATCATGCTCAATTTTCCAACACATACAGTGGCAATAATTTAGATGAAGAGTATTCGCGCGTTTATAGCCTTAGCGAGAGTACGCGACATTTCTTTCGTTCTATACTCGCTCCAATTTCTATAGGATCTAAAGAGCGAGGGAATAAGTTATTAGATATAGGTGCGGGTCGCGGAGGTTTCGTCGAAGAGGCCGCTAACCAGGGTTTCGACTCAGAGGGGGTTGATTTGTGCCTTCCTCATGTAGAAGATGGTTTGAGCAGGGGTCTTAAATTACGTCATGGGGCTGCTGAAAGTATTTCTGAAAAAGAAGAATTTAACTATGTGACCATGCTCGACCTGATTGAGCATGTCACTGATCCGGTATCTCTGCTTAAGATTAGTCACGGGGCCTTAAAAAAAGATGGGATTCTAGTGGTGTATACTCCCAATCATCGATCCGCAATTGTTTTGCTCGCTAGATTTCTGGCTTTTTGGGGAATCCGAAAGCCAATTTTAGAAATTTTTGGGAGTAATCATATTTGTTTTTTCGACAACAGAACAATGCCAATGGCATTAGAGAAAGCTGGCTTTGTGGTCGAGAAAATGAAACTTTCTCCGTATGATCCGAGGCGACCCGGTCAATATATTTCATTAGTGAATCTATTGGTGGTGACAATAGTTGAGTGGTTGGGGCTTCCTTTTGGTCGAGTTTTTCGTATGTTGATATACGCTAGAAAAATTAGCTAATTATTTGAACTCGAGAAGATTTCCTAAAAAATATGGTTTTGGAATAGCATTAAAGCTAGTTTTAAAATCCCCTCGATTTGGTGAATTCATTCCCACAACATCAATCACACCAACTTCTGTTTCGAAGTAGTGTTTTACATTTTCTAAAAACAAAAACGGACCAGCTTTCGCAGAACGTGAGTCTGGAGCATTTGCGCCAATTAAGTAATAGGCTGCCTTTTTGTCGTGTAAAAATAATGTAGCAGCCATGCAATTATTATTGGCATCCAAGCAAACCAGCGATCTTCCGGAATTATGTTTTAATGCAAAATTGAAAATATTTCTAACCAATCGATTTTGGTCATCTGTAACAACAATATTCTGACGAGCAAAGGTGGCTTCGTAAAGATCAATTAGGACGTCGATGGATTGATTTATTTGTACCTGCAATCCGGACTTTATCGCGGATGCATATTCTTGTTTTCGGGTTCTACGAATTTCGTTTAAGAAAACAGAGAATCCTTTGTTTTTGTCCAACTCTATTAAACCAGTATAATTTGTGGAAATTTTAAATTGTCCCTTTTCTGGCTCATTATAGTTTAGCCATTGAAGCGGTCGGATATCGCAAAGTGAGTGGTGTAAAAACAAAGCTATCGATCCGTACTTTTTTGCAAGTAAGTCTAAAAAGACAGAGCAACTTTCCAGATAGTGTTTCACTATCGAATGAGGCAAGCCATTAGTCAGCTCCCGCCCGCAAACAATCGTTTGTTGGTACTGTCCCAGTTGAATTGGCGCCTTGGTGATAATTCCGTTCTTATTTTTTAGCACTGCAAGGCCGAGGAGGGGGTGGCCCTTATCTACAAGGTAGGCGTATTCGATATGTTCCTCGTAGCAGGAAAGAAAGCCCGAGGTTGCAAAAACATTGCTTTGAGGAGAGTGGGCTAAGAATTGGTCCCAGGTGTCTGAGTTTGTGTTAATTTCTAGAGTGGCTTCCATTGGACCTAGTTTTGTTCCAAAAAGGTTCTATTACAAAGAGGGCATCGGTGGACCATTGCCACACTTTTCATTTATAGCGTAGTTCGGCATAAAAGCGGAGCTAATGAGTATTGCGCGTCGCATTATCTGTTTGGTCGGGGCGATGGACTTTTTCTGCGTTGAGGGCCGGGTTATGATAATTTGCCAGGGAAATGAAAAAGGTATGCCTTTTGGACTACGGCTCTGGCAACGTAGGATCCGTAAAAAATCTTTTATTGGCGATGAATGTGGAAGTGGTTGTTTCTAACCAACCATCTGAAATTCAATCTGCTAGTCATTTGGTGCTGCCTGGCGTTGGAGCATTTGCGTACGCCATGGAGAATATTCACAAACGAATTCCCCTTGATATATTGCAAAACGAATTGTTTAAAAACAATAAGCCCTTCTTGGGGATTTGTGTGGGTTTTCAAGTGATGGCCGAGAAGGGGCTCGAATTTGGAGAGCACGAAGGTCTGGGTTGGATACAGGGAACAGTATCAAGGTTGAATTCTGGTTCGTTACCTTTGCCTCATATGGGTTGGAACAACATTATACCCCAAAGTCCGTCAGAAATTCTCCGGGGTCTAGTGACCGACATTGATTTCTATTTTGCCAATAGCTTCTCTTTGAAAGGCGCGGATCCAGCCCAAGTGGTTGCTATGACGGAATATGGTGAGTACTTTCCCTCTATCGTTCAGAAGCAAAACTTGTTTGGAGTGCAATTTCATCCAGAAAAGAGTCAAAGAGCTGGAAGATACATATTTGAAAATTTCTTAAACTATTCATGAAAAAGAAAAGATTAATACCAGTATTGCTTCTGAAAAATGGCTGGCTCGTTCAGAGTAAGCGCTTCGAACGTTATCAAAATATGGGTAATCCAATTTCGGCCGTACGAAGGCTAAGCGAATGGGCATCTGATGAGATTGTTTATTTGGATATTTCAGACGACGATTCGTATGACTTAAGACGAGACGATCTGAATCATCCGAATCGAGCTAATTTTTTGGATATCGTTAAAGACGTGGCAAAAGAAACGTTTATGCCGATGACAATTGGCGGGAAAATTCGGACCATGCAAGATGTTGAAGTTCGATTAAGACTGGGTGCTGATAAAATATCAATCAATACAATTGCATTAGAGAAACCTACATTTATCTCAGAAATTTCCAAGGCCTTCGGAGCCCAGTGTGTTGTGGTTTCTATGGATGTAAAAACTATCGATGGATCTCCTTGCGTGATGATGAGGGGGGGGAGAGTACCAACAAATAAAAGCCCAGAGGATTGGGCAAAAGAAGTGCAGGATCTTGGCGCTGGTGAAATTCTCTTAAATTCTGTTGATCGAGATGGAACAAAACAAGGGTTTGATCTCGATTTAATCTCTCGAGTATCTGATGTAGTCTCTTTGCCTGTAATAGCTTGCGGAGGGGCCGGTGAGTGGTCACACTTTGCCGAAGTTTTGGAAAAAACGAAGGCAGATGCGGTTGCGGCTTCAAATATTTTTTACCATGTTGATCAAGCCGTTTATTTAGCTAAAAAATATTTGGTAGAGAAAAAGCTTAATGTTCGAAAACCTGATTTACTTGCTGTTGGTGGTTTGAAATGAAAAAAATGAGATATTGTAAGCGCTGTGTGTATCCTATGGTGGCCGTTAATTTACATGTTGATCACGACGGTATTTGTTCGAGCTGTAGGACCTTCGAGGCGTTTGAAAAAATTCCGCAAGAGGTTTGGGATAAGCGGAAACAAAAATTTGGAGAAATTCTTGCCGAGCGACTAAAAAATAACAAATCAAATTATGATGTTGTAATTGGCGTGAGCGGAGGAAAAGACAGCTACTACCAAGCTCATGTGATTTGCAAAGAATATGGTTTAAAGCCCCTTTTAGTAACCTATCATGGCAACAATTATTTGCCGGAGGGGGACTACAATCGTGATCGCATGAAAGAAGTATTCAATGCCGACCATTTGGTTTACGGGCCAAGCGTTGAAGTTCTAAAAAAACTGAATCGGGTGGCATTTCGACGAATGGGAGATATGAATTGGCACAATCATTGTGGAATTTTCACGGTTCCGATCCAAATGGCAGTGAAGTTCAATGTGCCTTTTGTAATTTGGGGAGAAGTCGCATGGGATATTTCTGGAATGTATGATCCGGATGACTATGTGGAGTTTTCAGCTCGTGTAAGACACGAGCACTGTTTGCGAGGCTATGAGTGGTATGATCTGATCAATGATCCCAAAGACATGGTTCACGAGAAAGATATGATTTGGGCTAAATATCCAAGTGACGATGAAATTCTCAAGGCCGGAGTTCGTGGTTTATACATTGGCAATTTTTTCCCTTGGGATCCTGCCTCTCATACGAAGATGATGATGGATTTATATCAGTGGAAGCAATCGGAGAAACCCTTCGAGCGAACATATCGAATGACGTCCAATCTCGATGATCGATATGAAAACGGAATTCATGATTTATTGAAATTTATCAAATTTGGCTATGGTCGATGTTCGGATCATGCTTCGAAGGACATTCGTCTCAAGTTTTTTTCTCGAGAAGAAGGCCTAGATATGGTGAAAAAGTATGATCATGTTGTGTCTAGCGATCTACAGTATTGGTTAAAATATGTAGATATGACAGAGACGGAATTTTGGGAAACTGCTGATACATTTCGCGACCCACGAATCTGGTGGATTGAAAATGGCGAGTGGTGGAAAGACAACGTCTGGGGCCAACCGTCTTCCTACGGGAAAGTCCATCTTCCTAAAGATCAATGGGCAAAGTACAAGTAGGCAGATTCCTACTTGATCTCCAGTGAAAACTCTAAATTTCAAGATTGACGGGCTAAGAAACTTTTTGTGCAAGTATTTGCATGTTCGATGAAAGTTTTTGCGACCTCAAAAACTCTTGAAACAGGGCCCCATGTGTGTCCCACTCCTCGATGAGAATCTTCTGCAAAAATGGGCTTAATGGTTTGCTGTGTTTTCCTGATAGTACAGCTTTGCGAACAAGTTCAGCATCCAGTTTACCTGGCGTGGATATTTCAAGTACTCTAAACCCACACCTCTCTAAAAGTGTTCTAATGGAGTTTGGATGAAATAGATTGATATGTTCGTTATCAATTGCGGAAGAGGTTGCGCCGAGAATTTGTACATCGAACCCAAAATAATTGGGGCAAGTTAAAAATATCATTCCTTTTGGCTTAAGAAGCTTTTGGCACTTTGACAAAAAAATTGAAGGATTAAACAAGTGTTCAATAACCTCAAAGCTAACAATAATATCAGCCTTGAGGGTGGTTTCGTCAATTTGTTCCACTGGCTGTGAAATTACATTCAATCCTTTCTTTCGACAGGTATCAGCAAGGCTGGGAGTCGGCTCGACAGATATTATTTTGTTAAATGTATTTGTCTTTTTTAATTCTTCGCAAAAGGTCCCAAAACCAGATCCGATTTCAATTAACGTATCTGTTTGTAAGTGAAATTTTTGAATTGTTTCCAAAAGGGCATTTACGCGAGGCTTAAATATCTTTTCTCTTCTTGCAGTTTCGGAAGCTGGAAAAATATGCGTATTCCAGAACTCGTAATTTTTCGAATTCTTATAGTAAGAGTCGATCGCTTCTTGGGACGGGCGAGGATTGGCAAACAGAGTCTCGCAAGCATTACAAAGACAAAAGGAGACTTCGTTTTTTTCAAACTGAAACTTGCTATCGTTTTTTCCACAAGCTGGGCAAGAGACTTGTACAAATAGATGCTTTAGGCTTTTTAAATAGGCAATGTCTTCTTGAAGGCACAGTTCCTGCTGCTTCATCAGATCATCTGGTCGAATTTCATTTTCTGTAAAGGAATTTTTATCTTGCATTTAATGGGCCTCAAGTCTGGTTTATGAGGTTTAATACAGCTCGTTTAGTATCTGCAAGTGTTAAAGTTTAAAATAACGCAATAAGCCAATTATTGACGTAATTCTATTCTTTATCCAATATTCAATACTGTTGATCAGAGCGAAAATGCGGCAGCATGGAGAGTAAATGAAGGTTCTATATTTAGGAAAAGAAGACTCTCCGCTGATCCCTTGGATTGAAGCTCATGGAGATAGTGTATTTCATACGTCTAATCGACTTTCACATGATTCAAATTTCCTCTCAAAATTCGATTTTTTAATTAGCTACAATTACAGATATATCATTCCCGGAAAGATTTTAGACTATTTTCCACACAGGGCGATTAATCTTCATATTTCGCTTTTGCCATGGAATCGTGGTGCAGATCCTAACTTTTGGAGTTTTTACGACGGTACACCCTCTGGTGTTACCATTCATTATATTGATGTAGGTTTGGATACGGGGGAAATCATTTACCAAAGAGAATTAGAGTTCTCTGGAATCGCTCAACAAACTCTTTCATCAACTTATGAGGCTCTACACAAAGAGCTGCAACAACTGTTTTTTGATCACTGGCCCGAAATCAGGGCTCAAAGGTGTCCTAAAAACCGTCAGCCTGCACACTATGGTTCATATCATAAAATGAAAGACAAAGAGCCTTTAGTTCATTTAATCGCTGACGGTTGGAGTACTCCAATTGAAAAAATCAGAGGTCCAAGTCAATTTGAAAAATTTAATAAGGAAGAGCAATGAAAATTCTCTTTCGAGTTGATTCTTCTACAAATATAGGACGATTTCATTTTCATCGATGCCTGCATCTAGCTCAAATGCTAAAGAAGATGGGTGCGAAAATAACTTTCGCAAGCTGTAGTTCTGCTGGAAATTCCTTCTCGAGGCTTCGAGATCTCGGAATTCCTTTTGTTGAATTATCAGATCGAAAGTTTGGAGTTGAGTTTGGAGTCAATCACGAAAGTGATGACTCGTACGAGCTAATTGAAAAGCTTGGCAACGAACGCTTCGACTGGATTGTGGTAGATCATTACTATTTGGGCCTCAATTGGGAAAAGTCTCTTAGAAAGTTTACCAAGCGAATTTTAGTAATCGATGATTTGGCAAATAGGAAACATCATTGTGATTTGCTGGTAGACGCAAATGAGTTTGGAGACAAAAATTTTCGTTATAGCAATTTAGTCGAAAAAAACACGAAATTACTTTTGGGGAAAAAGTTTTTATTTTTGCCAGAGGAAGTTGTTCATGATTCGAAAAATGATTGCGCGAAAAAAAGAGGCTTGAATGCCGTATTGGTCGATTACGGTGAGGTAGATAAAACCAATGAAACAAAATTAGCACTTGAGGCCGCAATAAAATTCCCTAACATTAGTTTCACTGTATTAAAGGGAGAGTTTAACGCGCACTCGTACCAGGCTTTTTTAGGGAAGAAAAATATACATTTAATTGAGAGAAGGCGTTTTCAATCTGAGTTGTTATTTTCACACGATCTTTTGTTTACCGTTGGGAGTGTTGGTCTGTGGGAATATTTGCCTTACGGAATTGCGACTGTAGCAACCATCATTGAAGAAGATCAACGGGCCTTAGTTGAAGAGTGTGAAAAAAGGGCCCTACTTCGAATTAGCGGCTTAAGCGGTGAGGTTAAGTCAAAAGATATTGTCAGTTGGTGCGAACATTTTATTGAAATGCCAAGTTTGCTGTCAGTTTTTTCGCGCAATGCTCGTGATTCTGTAGACGGACTGGGTCTTAAAAGAATCACTGACTATTTATTTTTGAGGGAAGAAGTATGAAAAAGAAAGTATTAGTTGTGATGCACGATCCAGGGGGGACTAAGGCAGTCACTGCTGCTACCTTAAAATTGATAAAAGATCCCGAGCATTGTGAATGTGTTATATATGCAGGAAAGTTTGCAGCGCCATGGTTAAAAGATAACGATATTTCATTTCACGAAATGGATGTAAACGTCGAAGCCACTGAAGTAAGAAGGGTTTTTGAAGTCGTACGCCCCAATGTTTTGCTTTCTGGAACCAGCTGGGCTTCGAATTTGGAGCAAAGCTTTAGAAATCAAGCTGCAGCTCAGGGAATACCCAGCGTGGTCTTTTTCGATTATTGGATGAATTACGCAACTAGGTTTTTGCACGCAGATTATCCAATTACGGCTACGAAAGACTGGTTATGTGTGACCGACGCGGACATGGCTCAAGAAGTACATTCCGAGGGATTCCCAAAAGATCGGATAGTTATAGTGGGCCACCCACATTTAGATTATCTTGCAGAAAATCGAGAGAAGTACCTTCAGTCTGCTGAAAAACTTGGGGAATACAGTAGTATCTTTATTTCTGAGAATTATCCCGAAACGTATTTGCAAAGCTTAACCAAGCATCCAATCTTGGCATTTGCTGAGGCATTTAGCTTTCTGCTTAATGAAAAGGGCATAGAGAAAGCAGATTTTCATGTGAAGCTTCATCCCAAGGAGGAGTCAAGTCCAGTTCTAGAAAAGGCATTGCAAGAAATTAAGAATGTTGCACGACTGAATCTAAGAATCTTGGATCAAAAAATTACCTTATTGAACAAGTTATCCAGTTATGAATATGCATTTGGGTATCAGTCGATGGGACTATTTGAAGCAAAAGCTTTGGGACTTAAAACCCTTGCCTTGCCCCTTCTTAAAGGAGATCGCTATCCATCTCTTTTTAAGGCGATGAATAAATGTGGGATCAAATTTGCTCGATTTAATTCTAGCGAAATTCTAAGCGCCATGCGTGAGCTCGCATCTGAAAATGACAACGATTACAAGGGCAATTCCTTTTCTGGCTCTTCAAAAAAGCTTTCAGATTTTGTGCTTAAGATTTGAAAGCTATTCAACAATAATTCTACCAGTTTCAAAGGCTTCTGCCGCATGGAGGCCGACCGTGCTGCCCCTCCACTTTGCTAGATATTCGCATCCTTCTAATGATCGCGCATGGGGGAACTCTCTCATCTCTGAAGTATATTTCTTAAGAGCTGCGATTTTTTGCTTCAGATCATCCGTTATATCAACGAAGTAATTCGGTCGAAATCCATGGGTTACATTTCCCGAAAAGTTCCAGTCTGTAGAAGAAGGAACCTCGAAAAAATATATCTCTTTTATCTTCGAGTTTGGTAATGGCCGACATGCCGTAATAACGGCCTGGTTACATATTCTATGATCAATATTTAAGTCGCTTAGGTGATGAGTAAAGATCACAGTTGGCTGGATTTTCGCGAGATGACCTTCAATTGTTTGTACAATATCCAAAAAGTCTACAGAATCCATACGATTATCAGGAAATCCTAAAAAAACTACATCCTTAACTCCAAGTGCAAGGTTTGCCTCTTTGCAAATTTTGTGGAGTCTTTTGACGTCATTGTTTTTTCCTTTTGCCCGACTGGTAATGCCTTCTGCGGCAATGATAACGGTGACATGACATCCATCTTTCGCGAGTTTGGCTATGGTTCCGCCGCAGCCTAGAATTTCATCATCAGGATGTGCCGCCAAGACAACAACTTTTTTCATATTTTTTTTATCCGTACTTTTGCTTCAATTTCGCCATTTTCGATTTTAGCATCACTAAACTCGAATGAAAAATTTTCATTTTTTAGATACGCCTTTGGGTATCCATCTGCATCAAGCATTCGAATGTAATTATATAATTGTTCGATCTCGCTTTGGCCATCAATATTGCTTTCAGATGGAGTTCGTCTTTTGAAAAGTGTTGGCTCTCCAATCTGAGGCACGGGGCTCGGATTTTCTCTAATGATGCTAACGATCATTTCTTCAATTATGTATGAGGCACGCAAAAGAATTTCTTGAGCACTACCAGTTAGTGCCAGATCTGCCTTCATCAGAATTGGACCAGTATCTAGGCCACCATCACAGAGAAAACTACTAATTTTTGTTTCCTTAAAATTTCGAACAATTAAATTTTGTAAAGGGCTACCGCCGCGACCAAATGGAAGATCTGTCATGTGAAACATTACACACGGCCAGCGCGTAAAAATTTCTTTAGGAACAATATATGACCAATGAGGAAAAAATATTTTCTCTGGCATAGTTTTCTCAAGAAATTCAGTTTTTAGCTCTTCCTTGCTTCCTATCAGATGAAAAATCGCGTTGGTCCGCTCTGTAAGATTTCTAAGCATTTCTGGAGAGCTGATTCGAGTCATTGCTAACGCAAAAACCTTTGGTACAAACTTATACTCAGAAACAATTTCTCCGTTAAGTTGACGAGTGCCGGTAAGTGAAAAGCCCGACGCTTCAAAAGACTTCTTTGATGCCGGATTGTTGTCTCGTATAAGGGCGACAAATGGCCCCCTAAATCCTGTGAAAAAAAGATGAAGTCCTATTCCCTTATCAATGGCGACATTACCAAGGCCCCTACCTCTATGTTCGGGCGAAACACAAACACTGGTATCTCCGCTTTCATCTACTCTAAAATAGGCAAGCGGTTCTTTATTTTCTTCGAGAATATATAGCCCAAACTTCGGGTTTGATAGCCTGGAGGAAAGCCACAATTGGTGTTTCTGGAAACTTGAAGGAGGGGGTCCAAAAAACATCATTTTGGTTACCGGATCCAAACGAAGTTTATACAAAAATTCCGCATCAGATTCTTGGGCTTGTCGCATCTTCAAATCGTTCATTTTTCAGACCATTGCTGTAATGAAGACACTTGAGACAGCACTTTTTCAAATGCGTTAAATACATCCCGTAAATCGCTCTCCTTCATTGAGGGTCGCATAAATTCATGAGTAAAGATTTCTTTGAAATGCATTTTCTCAGCGCTTGGGCAAAGCCCTTTTTCATAGTTGACTGTTCCTTTGAATTTCTCGCAGTTGAAAGAACACGTGGCGAGTCTTTGTTGATAAAATGGTTGCAAATAAAGTGGGCGAACATAGCCACCGTTTATTAGATGATTGGTTTCGCGCAACTCAGAAGTTGGCAATTCAGCTCGAATTGCTTTGATAAAAATATCTCTCGAAATTCCTACTTTTTGTTCATCAAATTTTGTGGCGTAAAGATAGTAGCAATGTTTAACGTCATTCAGAACCCGAGGAGGAGTCAATCCATTATACTGAGAAAAGCGATTGTCGAATTCTTGGGCAATCTGAATTCTTTCCTCTAATAAACGGGGGAGCTTCTTGAGTTGTTCAATCCCAATGGCAGCCTCCATTTCAGGGAGTCTAAAGTTGAATCCCCAGGTATTAGCTCGATCACCAGAAAAATTCATTGGTTCAACTATGTTTTCCCCGTGATTTCTTATTAATCTAAGGCGTTCAGCTAATTCAGCATTATTGGTGGTCATTATGCCACCTTCTCCAGTATGAATGTGCTTATGGTAGTTAAGGCTGAATACACCTATGTCTCCCAAGTTTCCGATAGAACGTCCTTTATATGTTCCACCGGGAGCCTGTGCTGCATCTTCTATTACGTATAATTTGTGTTTTTTGGCTAGTTCTAGAATTGGATCCATGTCTGCAGATTGGCCAAAAATGTGAACCACTAAAATAGCTTTTGTTCGAGGAGTGATAACCTTCTCAATTGTGGAAGCTGAAATACAAAAAGTGTCCGGATCAATATCGGCGAAAACTGGAACTCCACCATAAACAATCGGTGCTATGGCAGAGGCGGACATCGTATAAGGAGAGACAATTACTTCATCACCGGGCCTAATTCCGATTGCTCCCATCGATGCTATTAAGCCAGAAGTGTTTGAGTTAACGCTGATGGCGAATTTCGTTTGGCAAAACTCTGCCCAACGTTCTTCAAACGCTCTCACGAATGGTCCCCCAAAAAAATCTTCGTGCCAGGCACCCAAGAACTGCGAGAGGTTACCTGAATCCAAAACCTTTTGAACGGCAATCTTTTCCTCGTTACCAATCGTGTTATAGGCCGGAAATAATTTTTTTCTAATGGGTTCTCCTCCTAAGAGGGCTAACTTATTTGCCATAAAGTTTTCCTAATACGGTCTTAATTTTTTCACAGGTAGATATAGTTTGGGTCGCTTGATGAGGTTGCATTTTTAGGGGCGTGCCAGATCGGAGAGCTTCATATAGATTAGAAATTACGTTCGGCATGGCAAAATTTAGAGTGCCCTTTTCAATTCGAGTTGAAGAAAGTGTGAAGGCATTATTTTGTATTTTAGACTCGATCCTATCTTGAATTTCTAAATCATGATTGTGGTTAATTCGTACTCTTGACTTAGGGGTAAAGAATTCCATTTCAAAAATATTGTAATGTTCTGCGGGGAGCGATTGAAAAAATACATTAATATCATTTGCAAAGGTCAGTGAAAAATCCGCAATTATATCTGTGCTATCCAATTTGTAAACGCTGACACCCACAATATCCTTGGCTGGTCCAAACCAAGTTTCAAGTAAATTAATTGCGTGGGAGGCATTGTGGAAAACTCCTTTTGTATAAAGAACTCGACCTCGCAATGGACTGCCAAAGCTATTTTTCTCAAACCTATTTTTTAGGCTAGAAATTAAGGAATCCCATTGTCTTAAATAGTTCACGAGTAAAAGCTTTTTATTCGCATTGAAAAGGTTAAGTGCCGATATCGCATCTTCTTCTGATAGGGCAAGTGGCTTTTCGCATATGACTGCTTTAATTGAGGGAAAATCCGCCAGCAATTTTAATTGGGAAAAGTGTAATTCATTTGGAGAGCATATGCTGACAACTTCTGGGGAGGTGATTTGTAATAGAGTGCCAAGATCCGAAAAGCCACTTGGAACTTTCCATGTATCGAGGAAGTGGTCTAATTTTGCTTTATCTGGATCCATCGCTGCAATTAATTCAAAGCCCCCATGGCTTAAGTAAGCTTTTGCATGGGTATAAATGGATTCATCATTAAGTTTTTCATCATAGCCCCCAGCTATTTCACCGCATCCTATGATTGCAACCTTATATTTACTATTCACTTTTGCGGACTCCGCATCAGATCAAATTTTAATTCTGCAATTTTCCAGTCTGTTTCATTGTCAATGTCTTGAACTTCTGTTTCTGGGAAAATTAGGGGGATCGTTTTTTCGGTAAATAATTTTCTAGTGCTTAAAAATGACGACACTTTCCCGCAATAAAATTGACCACAGTCATGATAACTTGCTGGGAGATCCTGGGATCGTTTGTTCAAATTTTCAGGTGCGATCATTTTTAATACACCAGAATCAATTTTTAATGCTCGCTGAATAGGAAACCCGAACTTTACAACGGGAACCACTGTGTCAGCATTGTTGGAATTTAAAAGAGACATTGCGTCCCTAATTTTTTTTCCCGTTACGAAGGGCGCAGTAGGATAAATGCAACAAAAAGTATCAAAAGATACAGAAATGTTTTTGTATGCATCAAGCACTTCTGCAATGACATCAGCTGTCGTTGCAAAATCATCAGAATTTTTTGCGGATCTTAAAAATGGAACTTTCGCGCCTTGTGAAATTGCGAAGTTTGCAATTTCATCGTCATCAGTTGAAACCATTATTTCGGTGAAAATTCCTGATTCTTGGGCGGCTTTAATGGAATAAAAAATTATGGGGTTTCCCAGAAATGGTCTGATGTTTTTTCTCGGGATTCTTTTGCTGCCTCCGCGAGCTGTTATTATTGCAATACTGCTCATCCAATTAAATCCCAAGTAATTGGTGTTCCTTTTTTCACATTCTTATTCACTTTTTTCCCCAGAAACTGATCTATAAACTTCGGTGGAAGACCTGCTCCGGGTCTCACTGCTCGAATGTTTTTATCATTGAACGCTTCGCCAGCTTTCATGTCATTTGCCACATAAAGCGATCTTCTGAACTGTAGTGATTTTTTCTCTTTCTCTGTGGTGCCATAAAAAATTTGTCCGAGCGATTGCCAAGCCCTCTCTGTTTCCACCACTAGTGAGTTCATTTCTTCTGGCTCCATTGAAAATGTGGAGTCGACTCCGCCATCACTCCGCCTCAATGTGAAATGCTTTTCAATTACGGTGGCTCCGAGTGCTACCGAGGCTACAGATACGCCAATTCCCATGGTGTGGTCAGATAGACCAACTTGGCAATTGAACAGTTCTCTCAGGTGAGGAATCGTTCTAATGTTTGTATTTTCTGGAGTTGCGGGGTAAGTGCTAGTGCACTTCAATAAAATAATCTGATTATTTCCCTCAGATCTGACAGCAGCCACTGCTTCAGACAATTCGGCTACATTTGCCATTCCCGTGGAAATAATGATTGGCTTCTTTGTGCGGGCAACTTTTCTAATTAAGGGAATATGTACGTTTTCAAAAGAAGCGATCTTATAAAATGGAGCATTTAGCTTCTCTAAAAAATCTACAGCACTTTCATCGAATGGGGTAGAGAAGCAATCAACTCCAAGTTCGTTGGCTCGTTTAAAAATGGCCTCATGCCATTCCCAAGGGGTATAGGCGGTCTTGTACAATTTATGTAATGAGGTCCCACTCCATAGACTATCTTTATCGCTTATAAAAAACTCATTGTCTTCTACGTCTAGGGTAATTGTGTCAGCAGTATAAGTTTGTAGCTTAATTGCATGGGCGCCCGCTTTCGCTGCTGCTTCGACAATCTCAAACGCGCGTTCTATGGATTGATTGTGATTGCCAGACATCTCCGCAATTATATATGGCTTGTGACTAGATCCAATTTTATGTCTACCTAGGACAATATCTTTTATCATGGCAAAACATCTCTTAGTTTAAGTTTCATACAATTAATTACTCTTTCCGTCCCGCGAGCATCCACTGTGGCAAGTGCTTTTTCTGACATCGCATTCAGGATAGTGGGTGATTGACTATACTCCATAATTTTTTCTGCAATTAGGATTGAGTCAACTTGACCTGCTTTGCCCAAAACAAATTGAAAACCCACTTTGTGTCCTTCCAAACTCATCTCTTCCTGGTTTTTAGCAATAACGGTCACAAAAGCTGGCAGGCCCATTGCGCACCGCTCCCATGTGGTGGTTCCTCCGGCGCCCAAGGCTAAGTCTGCTTTTTCCATGAGGCCAGACATGTTTAGAGTATTGAAATGGAAATGGAAGCCAAGTGATCGACACTTTTTTTCAATGGCTTGGCGCGATGGGTTATTTGAACCCGCTACCACGTCTATTTGCATATTTTGAGTATCGATTCTCTCTAGGGCATCTAAGGCAACTAGAGTTTCTCCTGTTGGATCCGCTCCACCATAAAACACAAAGATTCGCTTAATTCCATTCTTCCTAACTCTGGCATTCTGATGAGCGGAGAGGAATTCATCTCGAAGCAAGGCATACTTAGGTCCCAAAAGGGTTTCGGTGTTTTCTGGTATCAGGCTTTTATATCGCGATTGATTCGAGTAGAGATTTTGATCCAATAATAAATCAGCAATATGTTTACGGTCTGCGATGTCATCAATGACCATAATTTTTTTAGATTTCGACTTCATTATCGATTGCCATCGATAATCCAAAGCATAATGATCTACGACAATCCAATCATAGAATTGTCCATCTGTTAATTTCATGCTCAATTCAGCGTCGATTTTTTGACTTCCGTTCAGCCAAAATGAATGATCTAGATCAGAATCAATATCTGGCAGTCGTGTATTTGGTAGAAGAATTGAGCTAAATCCGCTCGAAGCAATTTTTTGTACAAGATTTCCTTCGAGGTCTTTCGAAAGAAAACAGACCTGTCCACCGCTCTTCTTGATCGCTTCGGCAAGAGTTAAGCATCGCATTACATGACCTGATCCAATTTGTATGGAGGCGTCTGTGCGAATTAATACCTTCATTTGGCGTTTTTTATTACTTCCATAATAACCAAGTCCTGCTCAGCGTCTGTGAGGGCGGGAAAAATGGGCAAGCTAATGCATCTTTCGTAATATCGTTCAGCGTTTGGGAGGTCGCCCCGTTTCCAGCCCCTATTGCGGTAATAGGGATGCATATGAACCGGTAGGTAGTGAATCTGTGCAAGAATATTCTTTTCTTTTAGTTTGTTGTAAAGCTCTAAGCGATTGTTCACTTCTATCACATAGAGATGATAGGCATGATTGGATCCTGCTGGCGTTTTTTGGAATTTAATTTTCGCATCGGCAAATGCCATGTCATATTTTTTTGCTATTTCTTTTCTGCGAAGCATTCCCGCACTAGCACGATTTAATTGGCTTAGGCCAAGGGCTGCTTGAAAATCAGTAAGCCTATAGTTAAACCCTAGATCCTGCATCTCCATATACCAGCCCCCATGATTTTCAATCATTTGGGAGGGATCTTTGGTGATTCCGTGTGTTCTTAAGCGAATAAGAGTCTCGTATATGTCTTTTCTGTTGGTGGTAATCATTCCACCCTCGCCGCAGGCGATATGTTTTACTGGATGAAAAGAAAAAATTGCGGCATCGGCAAATAATCCGTCCCCACAATTCCAATTTTCTTTACCGCGAAATCCTCCGCCGGGCGCGTGGCAGGCATCTTCAAGAATCCACAAGCCAAACTCTTCAGCGATTGACGCTAATTCATCTAAGCGAACGGGAAGTCCGGCGAAGTCAACGGGGAGAACTCCTGAATATTCATTAGCTTTCGATCTCTTTAATAGATCTCGGAGTTTGTTTAAATCCAAAAGAAATGTGTCGGGATCAATATCGACGAAAACCGGTTCAGCATCGCAATATCGTAAGCAGTTTGCGGTCGCAGCGAAGGTTATTGGTGAGGTAATTGCTTTTTGTCCCGCTTTTGCACCCAGCGCAAGAGCCGCTAAATGAAGAGCAGCAGTTCCGTTGGCTACGGCTACAGAAAATTTGCAACCAATGTAACGGGAAAAGGCTTGTTCAAATTCTGATATCCTAGGGCCTTGAGTAAGATAATCGGATTTTAGGGCGGCAGTTACTGCTGCGATATCCTCATCAGTAATTGTTTGTCTACCGTATGGAATCGGATTCATTTATTTACCCAGCACTAAAGTTTGGGTCTACGTGAAGTCTAATTTGTTCACGGATTTCTTCGACAGACAAAAATCGGTCATTCATTGCAGAATTGTATTTGAAAAACTGCGGCACTTTCTTGCCTTTAAAGTGAGATAAATAGTCTTCATCTTTCCATTCGGCGATGGATGGTCGAATCACAAAAAAGGAGTCAAATTCAAATGTATAAAAGGAATCCATCTCAGTAATCATTTCTTCGTGAATTTTTTCACCTGGTCGAATTCCAATAATTTCGTGTTTTGCGTTCGGGGCAATGGCCTTTGCCACGTCTAAAATGCGGTATGAGGGAATCTTTGGAACGTAAATTTCACCACCCCAAGAATTCTCAACGGCCTGAAGAACGAGTTTCACTCCATCTTCAAGCGAAATATTGAATCTCGTCATCTCTGGATGTGTAATGGGTAAGGTCTTTTCTTTTCGTTTGGAAAGAAAAAAGGGAATTACTGAACCTCTGCTGCCAATGACATTTCCATATCGAACAACCGAAAAACGTAGATTTCTTTTTCCAACTAAACTGTTAGAGGCAGTAAAAAGTTTGTCTGAGCAAAGCTTAGTGGCTCCATAGAGATTTACGGGAGCGGCAGCTTTGTCTGTGGAGAGGGCAATTACTCTCTGTACGTCTGTGGCGAGGGCGGCTTGAATCACATTTTCAGCACCTAAAACGTTCGTTTTAATACATTCCATCGGATTGTATTCGGCTGCTGGAACTTGCTTAAGGGCAGCCGCGTGAATGACGATGTCCACTTGTTCGAACGCAAGCTTTAGTCGATCACAATCTCTAACATCACCAATAAAAAAACGAATTTGTGGATATTTAGAAACAGGAAACTGTTGAGCCATTTCAGACTGCTTCAGTTCATCTCTCGAAAACACAATGACTTTTTTAATTTGAGGATAGCTATCAAGTACGGTGCGGACGAACTTTTGTCCGAAAGAGCCGGTGCCACCAGTCACTAAAATGGTCTTATTATTTAACATGCGTATAACTCCACGCGTCAATTCTTGAATATGGTTTTCCTTCATTTACACCATAACCGGCTAGCTAGCTAGCCTCAGGAAAGGGAATAACGAACTTATCGGTCGAAGATTTGTCCACAAGAACCAGACGACTAAATGAATCGATATACCTTCAACCAACTTTAATGATTTGACCTGACAAGTGTATTTAAGATCCGTGCGGCGGGGCTTTCTTGGGGGGATGGGTCTACAAACTTTCGAATGTATTCGGCTCTGGCGTAATTATTCACGCTAAAGGTCTGCATCGATAGATTGCGAAACTTGAGTTCAAATTCTCTGATTTCGTAGTTCCAAATCACGCCCTCAAAATTAAATAGGGTGTTAGGTCCGGTACGATACAGCGTAGTTCTTTCTGCGTTTTCAATTTCATTAGATCGATGTTCGAACTGCAAAGTGTAGTGGTTTCCCAAATACAGATCGTCTTGAATTGGACTCAGGTTAATATATGGAACTCCAGAAACCGCACACTCAATTGCGGATGTAGAATAAAAGGAAATCAATAAATCCGACGCGTTTATCACTTGAGCCGAAGTGTAAGGGAAATAGTCAGTATCTTCTTCGATAACAAAATCGCCAATTTCTTTGTGGATCGCTTTTAAAGGGTTCTTTTTTCGACTCTTAATCACGAAATAAAGATCATTTTTAACACAAAAGTCTTTAATTGCCCTTAAGATCTCCTCTTCAGAGGGGCAGAAAAGTGTTTGCGAAAAATGAATGGAAAATCTCTTGAGCCAAATAACGAATATTTCAAAAAATTTCCTTAAACCCAATTTTGAAAATATCCGCGGATAAGCAAATGGGCCCAATAGTAAAAATATTAGCCTTTTCCATCGAGAGGTTGTGTGAAAAATTCTTTGCGCCCAAAAGGAAACGCTCGTTTCAAAAGCATAAACCGTAACCACTTTTTTGTTCTCTGGCCATCCCATCCGTTTTTTAAACTCATATTTATCGCAAAGGGGAAAGTGGTCATACTGCGGGCTACCCACTGGGATAAGTTTTTCTTTAATCTCGTTGGCTAACGTAGATTCAGGTTCTAATCCCCGACTTAGGTTCATGTATGTAATGCAGTTTTGTGCCCAGAAATCACTGTTACAAAAAATGATGTCAAATTTAGCAAGCTGTTCTGGAGAAAATGCAATAAAAGAATCATGAAGGCTGGGAATAATGTGAATCCATTTCATTCCGTTTTTTTTACCAAACGGAATGGGGCCCAGGCTGAAAAGAAAATTTGCACTTGATTTGTCTATGAGGCCTTCAAGTTCGGACAGGCTTTTGAAAGTTAAAAAACTTACTTCCCTTGGCAAAAATTCTTTAAGTCGATTTAGGTCTGGAAATTCGTACCATTTTGTTGAGCCGCTAACGTCGCGATGATCAATAAAACATTCAACGTCAATTCCTGACTGAGTGGCAAGTTGAATTATGGGTGCGTACCACTTGCTCATATTTAAGCGACTGTATACAAAAGCGATTTTCATTGGAGCCTCATTAAAGCTGCGGCTACTAAAGAACGCAAGAAAAACGGGAGCGGTATCCAGTTACTTGAATTGACTCATTGCATATGTTTTGTGCCGTTCTTAGTTGTTGTGACTCATTACTTGATACAAATAAAAATCAAACTACGTTAAGTTCTCGATATGAGCTTTCGCTGGTTTTTGGACAAGATACCTATTTTTAATAAGACATATTTCCATTACTACAAGGTATTTCATGAATACATTGGACATAGAATTCTATTGCTTGGTTCTTTGTCGTTTGTCATTACCCTGACCGAAGGTTTGGGAATTGCGGTCTTCTTTTCGTATATCCAACAATTGGCCGGTGGAAACAATAGCGAGCCGACAGCGATCATTGAAAAGCTCTATTGGTTTTTGGGACGAGTAGGAATTCCTCAGTCTTCGAATATTGTTGTATTGACTGTGATTTTTTTGTTTGTGATTCGCGGTGTTTTGATTCTGGCATTTAATGCATACCAATATTCTATCTATATGTTGCTCACGAAGGAAATGACCAATCGCTTGGTTGGTGCCGTGACGACAATGAGTTATCGCGAGTATTTAACGAGAAATGCGGGATATTTTTCACACCTTATAACAAAAGAAATCGGACGATGTGTTACTGCCTACTATCAAATCTCTGCTATTCTTCCGAAGGCGATTTCGATATTCACTTATCTTTTCCTTTCTTTTCGAATCAATCCAATTTTTACGTTTCTTTCGATAGGGTTCGGAGTTTTCATTTCCATAATCTTTCGAACAGTCACATCACATACCAAGGCACACTCTATGGAGTTGTCGCGAGTAGAAGGCTCTCAAGCAAACTTAGCTATCCAAATGCTGACCGGATTTAAGTATCTGTATTCGACAAACAGGCTTAGTGTTCTTCGAGGTCGATTGGCTCAGTCGACGAACACAATATCAAAAATTGGTGCCGACATTGGAAAATTAAGTGCTATTATTCCTGCCTCTTCTGAGCCGCTAATTGTGGCCTTCATTGCTTCAAGTATTTATTTACAAGTGAACTATCTGGGCGGAACAATTTCGGGTTTATTTATAGCAGTAATGTTTTTGTATCGAGTCATGAAAGAAGCCAGCGTAATGCAATCTTCTTGGCAAACCTTTAATAGTTATGTGGGAGCTGTTGACCAAATCGTCGACGCAATTCATGTTTTAGAAAAGTCAAAAGAAACTAATGGGACCCAAGAGGTTCAAAATATTTCTCATGAAATTAGAGTAGATAACGTCTCCTTTAAATACGCAGAAAAAGAAGTTCTAAAAAATATCTCTCTCATCATTCCAGCCAAAAAAATGGTTGCTTTCGTTGGTGAATCTGGCTCTGGGAAGTCGACGCTCGTCGATTTAATTACCGGACTTTTGAGGCCCACCAGCGGAAGTGTTGTGTTAGATGGGATTCCTTATGGAGACTTGGATCTTCGGTCTCTTGGGAGAAAAGTGGGATATGTAACTCAGGAGCCGGTTTTATTTGATGACAGTGTGGCAAATAATGTTTCGCTTTGGGAGTTTGCAAGCTCTCCGCAGGTGGGAGAGAAAATTAGACTAGCTCTTCAAAACGCGAGTTGTTTAAGTTTTGTGGATGAAATGCCAGAAGGAATAAGAACCTCAGTAGGAGACCGAGGTATAAAACTATCTGGAGGTCAGAAACAGAGACTCTGCATTGCTCGTGAATTATATAAGCAGCCTCAGCTTTTAATTCTAGATGAGGCTACCAGTGCACTTGATAGTGAAACGGAGCGCGTGATTCAACAAAGCATCGATCAATTGCGAGGAAAGGCAACAATCATCGTGATCGCTCATAGGTTGTCAACAATTATAAACTGCGATTTGGTGTGCGTTCTAAAAGAAGGAAAAATTATTGAAATGGGTGGTTTCCAGGAGCTTCTGAATCAGCGGGGAAGTGAGCTACGAAGGTTGTGCGAGCTCCAGGGAATTTCGATATAGTTTTAGCTAGTGAATTTTTTCTTTCACAAATTTCAGGATTAGCTCCCCAGCAATTCCACCGCGCGGTCCATGCATTTTTTCTGCAAAGTTATATCCGTTTTCTATTAGGCGTTTCCTTGTAGTCTCATCGTGGAAAAGTTTTTTTACAGCTTCTTTACATTCGCTGGCATCGCTTGTTTCAATTGCGGCATGAAAAAGGCCTAACGACACTTCCGAACAAACTTTATTTACTTTCTTAAATCTTTCTTTATCACCAATTAGGACAACCGGAATGCCAAGGGCGAGTGCGTACATCGAGGAAGAGGATTCGGGTATGCCGATGACAACTGACGAAATTGAGCATAGTTCGCGAAGAGAGAAGCCCTCATTATCTGCGATGACAGCTCCTTCGATGTTGAGGCGCTTTAAGAAAAGCTCTGTGTCTTCTTTGTTTTCACTCGGATGGCACTTAATTACTATTTGAGCGTTGCATATTCTGGCGGCTTCAAAGGAATACTGAAATAATTGTCTTCTTTGTGTTTCAGTAAGTATTGGGGAAACGTGTCTTGATAAAACAAGGACAATGGGTTTTAGAGGAGAAAAGTTTGTATTTTTTTGAATCCGCGTCAGGGTTTCTCTTTTTTCTTCTTCAGACATAGGAGAAAAAATAGAATTTCCAACGATAAAAATATTTTTTGAATCTCTTTGAAACCACTTATTTGGTTTAGAAAAATACTCTCTTAAAAAGTCATTTAGAACGGCCACATAGTCAGCGCCAAGATAGGGCTTCCATATGCTCGCAGCAGCAACGAAGCCATTGTCTGCCTGTGCGTAAATGAGAGAGGGAATACTTTTCAGCTTCGCTAAGCGATAGAGAATCTGACTTAGTTCAAGGGGATCTGAGGAAACGATAAGCCTTGGCTTTTGATCGTTTAGTAAAGATTTTAATGATTCAATGTACAAATAAACTAATGGACCTCTCAATAATAAAACATTTTTTATATGTTGAAGGTGGTATTTTAAAATGTTTACGCCCATGAATTCGATGCCAATCTTTTTTAATTCGATTTCTTTTTGTTTCCATAGCCGATTTACAGCTTTCGAGTATTTCAAGTAAGAGCGTTGGGGACTTAAGTGATAAAGCGAAACGACATTGAAGGCAGGGATTCCCTCTTTGGTTATGGATTGCCCGGGATTCGAATGCAATGATCCTAAAAAAATAGCATTTTCTTTAAAATATTTTGCGATCGGTTCTAAAAAGTGAATACTCCGCTCTTTTGGGAGTGCGAACAAAATTTTCTCATTCAGATTCGGGGTAATTGCAGGATTAGATTTTTTCTTTTCTAATTTCTTAATTGAGGAAAGAACTTTTTTAAGTTGGATTTTCAGTGAAATGTATCCGCTAAATGTTTCGAGAAAAGTAAGGATGCGACTCAGCTGATTGGGAATGATCTTAATTTTAAGGCTGCGAGAATGACAGACGTCTATAAAAACACATTCGTTATATTCATTTCCGCCCAGGACAGTAATCTCGTCAAAATTTTCCCGTTGTAGGAATTCGTGAAGTCCTGCAATTAAATTTGGAAGATCTTCGCTGTGAGGAGCAGCAAAGCCATAGGCAAGAGTTTGGGGAACCGAAATTTCCTCTAACCAAGCTTCGGGCGAGCTTTCTAGAATGGAAATTGTCGCCGAATTTGATTCAATGAATTCATTCAGCTCTTGGTGAACTACGGGTGATCGCACTCTTATTTCAGCCCAGCTCGTTGCTTCAATTCTTTTGCTAGCCTTGATTTTATCGAGGGCTTGGGCTCCACATAGCAAGTGGAACTTTCCTTCTTCGGAGTCGACTTCTCGTAACATGTACCGCACGAAAGAAACTTGAATCTTTCTAAGAAGTCGGCCTCCAAAGGCATATTCTCCTAGAACCAATAAGCGTTTTCTTTTCATGGTTTTGCTGTCTTTTTCTAGTGGCATTTGGTCGTTTCCGATGGAGAGATTAACGCTTTTTCAAAGTCGAGTCATGGGAGCGCTGCAATAATATCGTATATTGGTTGGCATCAATTTGATTGGCAGACCTAAATTTGTTGATGACGCTAACATTTGTGCTAGTTTCGGTGCAATGCGATGTACGGATCGCAATCAATGAGGGAACCTACTATTCTTATCCAAGTGTAAAAGATAGAAAGAACTTTCAAGAGAAAAAACTAAGATTTGGCTGGCCTTTTCGCTTTTATGATAAAATAGAAAAATAAAATTTAGGCACAATGGGGCAAAGTTATGAAGAAGTCGGCTTTAATTTGTGGGATCTCAGGGCAAGACGGTGCCTATCTTGCGAAACATTTACTCAGTTTGGGCTATAAAGTTTTCGGAACTTCTAGAGACGCGCAGATTTCAAGCTTTAGTAATCTACAGAAACTGGGAATTCGAGACAAGGTTCAGGTTTTCTCTGTTGCGCTGAATGACTTTCGTAGTGTTCTACAATGTCTTTCACAGCTAACCCCGGATGAAATTTATAATTTAGCTGGTCAATCGTCTGTGGGGCTTTCCTTTGAACAACCAGTCGAAACTTTGGAGAGCATTGCAATCGGAACTCTAAACTTATTGGAATCTATCCGATTTCTAGGGAAGCCCATTAGATTGTATAACGCCTGTTCAAGTGAATGTTTTGGGCATACTGACGGTCCGGCGGATGAGACTACTCCCTTTCGTCCTAGAAGCCCCTATGCTGTTGCAAAAGCCACTGCATTTTGGGAGGTTGCTAACTATCGAGAAGCTTATGGGCTCTTCTCTTGCTCTGGAATTTTATTTAATCATGAGTCGCCCTTGAGGCCAGAGAGATTCGTTACTCAGAAAATTGTTCGATCGGCTTGCAGAATGGCGGCTGGCTCAACTGAAATTTTAGAGTTGGGTAATCTAGATGTAAAAAGAGATTGGGGCTGGTCCCCAGATTTTGTTGATGGGATGCATAGGATCTTAAATCATTCGGTAGCAGATGATTTTGTTTTGTCGACGGGAGAGGCGCACTCTTTGCAGGAGTTCATGGAAACCACCTTTAATATTTTGGGTTTGGATTGGAAAGAAAGGGTGAGGGTTAAAAAGGATCTCTTTCGGCCACTGGAGATAGCGGAAAGCTGTGGAAATTCGCAAAAGGCAAAAAAAATATTAGGCTGGGAACCTAAAGTGAAATTTCATCAAATCATTGAAAAAATGATTCGCGCCGCTCAAGAAGGCCCACTTTAAACATGCTCAAGGCTAAACGTGCACTACTTTGGGCTAAATCAAATTTTCGAGCTAGTTTAGCCAAACCATATTCACAGCTCTTAATCTCGTCTGACACGGCGGGATGGGTTCTCGATGAAGAGGGAAAAGAGCTTATTGCTTTGGCGAATAGTTTTTGCATACCCGCCTACTTTTCTTATCGAACGTTATCGTTTTTGCCTCAATGTATACATTACACTTCGTTTTTTTCATTGTCAGATCCATCTGTGTATCGCTCAAAACATCGCATCAGTGTCGATTATTTTCATGGGAAGCCCAATCAAGACCCTGCATTTCGATCTGTTTACGAAACCATGAAAAAAAATGCAGATCGAATTGAGCGGTTGAGGCTTTCTTATTCAGGAATGAAAGAATTTGCTCTTGAGGCGGGTGTGCCAGAAGAAAAAATTTTTCGTATTCCTATAGGAATTAATCCTAGGTATTTTTCGCAACAGAATATTGAATCCAAACGTCTAGCCAGAGATTGGTTAGGAATACCACAATCCGCGATTGTTATCGGCTCATTTCAAAAAGACGGCCAGGGTTGGGGAGAGGGGATGGAGCCGAAATGGGTAAAAGCGCCAGACGTGTTCTTAAATGCTATTCGTGTTCTAAAACAAAAGTTTCCGGAAATTTTTGTGTTATTGACGGGGCCATCGAGAGGGTATGTTAAGGCAGGTCTAGATAAGTTAAAGGTTCCGTATAAGCATGAACTTTTATCCTCTTACTCTGAAGTGGGTAAGTTTTATCAAGCAATTGATCTATACATCGTTGCTAGCCGCGAAGAAGGGGGACCAAAAGCCATTTTAGAATCCATGATTTCTGGTGTGCCTTTAGTAACTACAAAAGTAGGACAAGCTATTGATTTGGTGAAACATGAGAATAATGGCTTAATGGTCGATGTGGAAAATGCAGAGGCATTGGCTATCGAAGCCGAGAGAGTTATTCAAGATAACGAGTTACGGAAGAAATTGATTGCAAACGGTTTAATTGCGGCCCGTCAGGAAACCTATGAGGCCCAAATGCCAAGATGGAAGAAATATTTTGATGGTTTTGTGGAACGATTTTAAGAAAGTTTTCTCCAAGAAAACAAAAAAAGTAAAAATAGCTGTTAATGCAACGCCAGTAAGTGGATCTTGGGGCGGTGGAAATCAGTGGTTGATCCAGTTAAGTAGAATGGCTGATTTTATGGGTTTTGAGCTTGTCTATCAGCTAGATGCGGATGTGGACTGCATTATCGTTCTTCATTCTGCGGATAACCAAGGCGCATCTTTTAACGCGTCTGATATAGCAAATCATAGGAAAAAATTTCCAAAGACAAAATGTATCCATCGAATCAATGAGAATGATGCCAGAAAAGGTACGAACTTCATGGATGCAGCGATTGCCAACATGAATGTTAATGCCGATCATACTGTTTTTGTATCGTCCTGGCTAAGAGACTATCACCTGTCAAAGTGGTTTTCGAAAGACTTGCCTCATGAGGTAATAATCAACGGATCCGATTCTAGATTTTTTCATCCATTTGGCTCAAGTGTTTGGAATGAATCACTTCCGCTTATTTTAGTGACCCACCACTGGTCTGACAATTGGAACAAAGGTTTCGACGTCTATAAAGAAATTGATGAAAAGATCAGCTCTGGTTGCTTAAAGAATGTAGAATTTCGAGTAATTGGCAGGTGGCCAAAAGAAATTCAATGGAAGAATGCAAAAACTTATCCCCCTGTAAGTGGAAACGATTTAGCCAATCAGCTTCGAGAATGCCATGCTTACGTGACCGGTACCAGAAACGAACCGGGTGCTATGCACTATATTGAGGGTTTACAATGTGGTTTGCCCTTAATTTATAGACACGGCGGCGGGGGAGTAGAAGAGGTGGGTCTCGCAACTGGAGGTATTGGGTTCACAGATAATGTAAGTAAGGCCATTGAAGAGCTAAAATCAAGTTGGCTCATGAGGCGACAAAGTGTTTTAGCAAACTTACCTTCTGGAGAACGAATGGCGTTTCGTTATTTGGAAATTGTTGAACAGCTTTTGCTTAAATAGGCTTACTTTTTACAAATGGCGAATTGGTAAGATGGGAATTCACAATTTTCATTCAAAAGAGGGTTTTTCCCCGTAAAAACGATATACAAATTAATTAAGTTCCAGGCCAAATTTTTCGATTTGCCAAAAAATGAATACTTTTTTCGCATCAAAGCGAGCAGCTCTGCTGGATGACTTTTTCGGACGGATACCTCGGCAAAATGTTGCTTTAGAATTTGTTCGAATTCGAGCGGAAAAAACTCGCGGACATGATATTTGTCCAAAGGCTTTTCTGTAATTCTAATCGGAGTACCTATAAGCACAGTTGCATCTTTTTTTGCTAATCGCTTTATTTCCACAAGAAATTTCACGGGGTCATCTAGGTGCTCAATGACATCCAACGTAGATACGAAATCTGCACTCTCATCTGGAAGCGGTACTTGATAAACGTTCCCCTGAGTAAATTCGGCTCCATTTGGATTATTGTTTAAGTTTTTAGCAAGTTCGATCGCTGATCTATCTCCATCAACTCCGAATACTCGATATCCGAGGCTTCCGAGCAAATGTGAAAAATAGCCATCTCCACAACCCAAATCTACTGCAAGCGCGCCTTCTTTAGCGGGGTGGGGGGTTACAGACAATGCCTTTTTATAACGGGCGTCTAAAAATGGATTATATGTGGTTTTCCATGAAGGCAGTACTGACGCCCAGTGATAGGCGCCTTGTAATCGGTATTTATCAAAGATTTGTGGTTTTTCCATCTTCATCTCCCTGCGATAATGCAAGGATAGAATGTCTCTGTCAACGCAGAATCAAAAGCCGCTCGTGACTGGTTCGGGCTTACTGAGGTATAGTGTTTCTACAGTGATAACTTACAGACGTCATTATCTAGATCAGCTTTTAATGGAGGTAACCTTTAGGGGTAGTGTTTTAGACGTAGGGGGAGAGAGGGCAACCACTCGGGGTGTTTTTCGACCACCTCAGGATTCCTCGGTGTCATGGAAATACTTAAACCCAGATCCGAAAACGGACCCAGACGTTCTATCGGGTGCTGAAGCCTTGCCATTCCCGGATAAAAGTTTTGATATGGTTAAACTGACTGAGGTTTTAGAACATATCGCAGAGCCAAACGTGGTTTTAAACGAGTGTTGTCGTGTTCTAAAAGAAAAAGGAAGCATTATTGCGTCAGTGCCTTTTTTGCTTGGAGTCCATGGTGACCCAGACGATTTTAGTAGATGGACGCCAACAGCGCTATCGCGACTATTCTCTCAAGCGGGCTTTCGTCAAATAAAAATTATTCCAATGGGTGGATTTGTCGCGGTTTGCGCCGACCTCTTTGAGCAGTATTGTCATAGACAGTTTGAGGCCTATGGGCGTTTATCCTTTCCGATAAAATGTTTCAGGTTTCTGGTTAGAAGATTATTGGGTCACGTTCTTTTGGGAATAGATACCAAGTTAGATTTCAAGAATGAAATCACCACGGGTTATTTTATTGTTGCGGTGAAAGAATGAACATTGCTTTGAAATATTTTTTGATGATGTATCTTTTCTTACATGAAAGGCTACACGAAAGAGTATTTCATTCTCTTGCCGTTCGATACTTTGGTGGATTGCACCCAAAAAATATTTTCAATTATAGATCTGAATTCTTTATTAACAACGTTCAATCGGATGACATCGTTGTTGATGTCGCTTGCGGCACTGGTCGCATATTGAATGCGATTTCGCCTAAGATTAAATTTGGAGTAGGTTTAGATTATGATTCTAAAAATATAGATAAAAGTAGGAAGTTTTTTTCCAAAGAAAATCTAATCTTTCAAGTTGCCGACGCGTTGAATTTTGATTATTCAGAATTGAAGAAAACGCACAAAGTTAACAAAGCAATTTTTTCGCATATTCTAGAACATATTGAAGATGTGCCCGCCTTACTCAAAAATGTTGCTGTAAATGAAATTCTAATTTGCGTTCCGAGTCAGGAGAATTGGTACAGACAAACTCTAAAGTCACTCGGACTTCGCTATACGACCGACCCTACTCACTTTAGGGAGTATACGCGATCCATGCTTCAAGACGAATTAACGGCCTCTAACTATCGAATAGTTTTTATGGGTTTCAACTCTGAGGGAGAGATTGTTTGTCGAGCGTTATTAATAAATTAGGAATGCTCTTGTTTAAAGTCGACGGACTTTTGAAACTCGGGAGATTTTTACTTAGTTCAAAAAGAGAGAAAAGTCGTCAGCCAAGCCTTAATTATGCTGGAATGTTCCCTATCAACAAAAATAGGCAATTTGGCGGAGCCGTAAAGCTTCTCCAGTTGGGAAAAGAATTCCCCCCGTCAGAACAAAATGGAAACATTTTGTATTTAATTACAAGCTGTCTCCCTCCCGGCGCCATTTCTTGGGCCCAAAGGGCTAAGAAGATTGGTATTCCCTTTGTATTAAATCAAAATGGAGTAGCTTATCCTGCCTGGGCAAATTCTGATACTATAAGACGATTGAATGATCGAAATAAAAGCCTAATCGAGTTAGCGGATTATATAATTTATCAAAGTGACTTCTGCAAATCCTCTTGCGAAGAATGGATTAGTAAAAGCAAAGTCCAAAATAGTATAATTTACAACCCCGTCGATTTGGACTTATTTAAGTTGAAGAGAAATTCTCCAAATTTTCATATTTTGTTGATGGGAAGTCATTCACAATCAGAGCGAGTGATGTTGCCTCTCCAAATGATCGCTTATGCAAAAGCACAGGGATACACATGGAGCCTAAAAATTGCCGGTAAGTTTTTTTGGAAAAATGCAAAAAGTGAAATCTTTTCATTTATTGCGGAACATAACCTAGAGAATCAGGTTGTAATACATGGGGCCTACTCACAGAATGAGGCTCCAAGTCTATATCAAGATGCTCGGGTCCTATTGCACCTTCAAGACAAAGACGCTAGCCCAACTGTTCCTCTTGAGGCTATGGCCTGCGGAACAAGGGTATTGGGAATTAGAAGTGGGGGTATGCCAGAGTTGGTTCCCGAAAAATTAGGACATTTGATGAAAGTGCCCAATTCTTGGAATCAATATAACTATCCCCTTTTGAGTGATTTATTTGAACAAATGAGGAAACAATTGGCCTTTACGGGATTAGAGACTGAGCTTCGAAATCATGTAGAAATTAACTTTTCGTCGAAGATATTTCTTAATAGGCATAAAGAAATATTTTCAAGTCTATTGGGGAAATTTTAATGCCATTGTTCACTGTTTTAATGCCGGTTTACGACGCTGAAAAGTATGTTTCCTCGGCGATTAAAAGCATTTTGAACCAGACTTTGTCTGATTTTGAGCTATTAATTATTGACGACGGATCCAAGGATCGGTCCGCTGAGATAATTCATTCGTTTTCAGACAAGAGAATTCGATATATAAAAAACGAACAAAACCTAAAAATAATCCGCACTTTAAATCTCGGGCTCAAGGCCGCCAAGGGGCTCTATATTGCTCGAATGGATGCTGATGACATCAGTTTTCCTCAAAGACTGCAACGGCAAGCTGAGTTTTTTAAAGAGCATTCTCGGACGGACGTATTGGGCTCCTATGCCATCAAAATAAATGGTGCGGGTATTAATGGAGCATTGATCAAGCGGCCATTAGGAAAGAGGGTGGCGGAAACAATCTGGTTGCCAACCCCGTTACTGCATCCAACGGTAACTATGAAATCTACCTCCGTGCGAGATTTTCAATATGATGAAACTGCCTTGCATTGCGAAGATTACGATTTGTGGATTCGTTTGCAGCAGTCTGGGCTAGTGTTAGACAACTATCCAGCACCTTTATTGTACTACAGGGTGCATAGCGGGGGTGTATCCGCTCAAAATCGAGCGTTACAACTAGAAAATAGTTTTAAAGTCTTTAAAAAATATTTTACAGCTCAGATCGATTATGATGAATATCAGTCTTTGATTGGAGTAAAAAGTAAGATTTCTCTGATGAAAAGGTTGAAGTTATCGAATTCAATTACAATGAATGGAAATTTAGATATTGGCACTTTCGCCTTTTTATTGAATCTCCATTTTAAAACTTTATTGCTCCATAGATAACTATGCCAATGAATATTTTAAGACGCTTGCCTCGATTGCCTGTGATCGTGCTTTCGCTATTTTTCTTTTTTCTCGCTGCCTATTCAAAGAAGTTTGTCTATCTTCAAGTTCCAGTGGGGCCAGTCCCAATTTTTATTTCAGATATCGTATTGTCCCTTTTGTTAGCCGTTGGTTTTTCCAAAATAAAATTTCAATTGATCGGTCCAAATCGATTGTTTGGAATTTTGCTATTTTTGTTTTTAGCATACGGGATTCTTCGACTTTCTTTTTCTGTCCTGTCTGGTGTCGTACAGCAATTTGGTTTTATGGATGTCGTCAAACAAACTGCAATTTTTTATCAAGCTGTTTGGGTTTTGGTGCCACTTATTTTTCATAAGGACGAATTAAGGAAGTTATTCAAGGTTTCTCTGGCCGGAATTGCATTTGCGCAACTTGTGGGATGGGTTGGCTTTATATTTATGGGAGTGTATACAGCCGACGTCTCTAGATTAATTGGGTTTCCTGTTGGTAATGAAACAGTACTTCCACTTTATTTATTTTCACTTGTACTTTTTTCGCCACTAAATTCATTTATTTATGGGTCTACTTTTGGGTTGCTTTGGTTGACGCAGTTTGTACTATACATGAAGCGAACTTGGGTATTCTCCGTAATAGTATTTACCTTGCCTATTGTGATTTGGTGCATTTCTCGCAACCAAAAAAAGAAAGCTTTATTTGTTGTTGGCACATTCCTGTTTGGTCTATTCGCTGCATTTCAAACATTGGAATACGTGAAAAATCGAGATAGGCCGATCTTTTATCATATATCGGAAAAGAAGCTTGCCGAAGAAGAGAGACAAAATCTTTCAAAATTTGTACTTCCGTTCCTCTATTTTTTAGACGGCATTTATCAAAATACAGACACCTTTGATCCAAATGTCTCTGTGAGCCAAATTATTTTTAAAGGAGACTTGGCGCCAGGCGGGAGCGTTTTAAAGCCGGCATCATTAATGGCCTTTCGGATGCATTTTTGGAAACAGGCATGGGACGGATTTAAGCAAAGCCCAGTCTTTGGTTTAGGATTTGGGCCACCCTATGCACAGACTCAACTGAATGGATTGCCCGCCATGTTCGAAGGAAAGTGGGTATCTGGACCCCATAATGGCTACTTAGCAATATTGAATAGAATGGGAATTTTGGGGCTCATTTTATTTTCCACTTTGGTTATGTTTCCCCTATTCAGCTGGTGGAAATCGGGTATGAAAGATGAGCTTTCACTTGTGATGATTGGTTCATTTATTTCCGTGAATTTTTTCGTGCTTTTTAATGTGTGTCTTGAGAATCCCCAAGGAGGAATTTGGTATTGGTTTTTTCTTGGGACAATTTTAAAGCTCTCTGAAAGCAAAAAAGAAGAATTACAAATTCAGTAACAGTCAACCAAATGCTCGCGCGGAAATATTTCTCTATGTGCTCTGAACCGTTCAGAATCATATTTCGCAGGGCCAAGTCCGAAAGCCAGATCGCCACGAAAAACAAATAGCTAAATCTATGTTTGTTGCGAAAGAAAATCGTCATTGAAAGTCCTAAAAGTAACGAAAATAGTTGGCCCACCAGTATTGGGCCAAATGCGGAAAAGAAACTGAAAACAAACATACTGAGAAATGCTATCAGAGAAAATAGGATAAAATATCGATGAGACTTCGTATGTTTGTCATGCAAGTTCGAAAATCGACCTAGAAAAAATGAGTAGGAAATATTACCAAAAAAAGCAAGAGCCCTGCCTATTAAATAGATCCAAACGCTGAGTTCCGAAAGTCTAAAATTCGAAAGAATCCATTGATCCCAAACGCTTCTCTCTAGAATGGGTAGAGATGGATTTAGCCATGCTTGGAATGAAAAAAGTCCCACACTTTCATTATGTATTTTTCTGTGTCTATCGACTGCCCAAAACGCGAGTATGCATAACCCGACTAGACTGGTGAAATAGCAAAGAGAAATTTTATGATTTTCTGAAAACCAACTCAAGGCTGCTGCTAGCGCCAACATGGCATTCATAAATATAGATCGAACATAAACCCAGTGATAGTTTCCTTCAGAAAACTCAACCCCAAAGGCGTTTGCAAATAAAAGAGGTGTTAATGAAGAGGCGACAAACGTGATCTCGAGTGGGCCAATTGAGTGGAAAAATAGAGTTTTGTATAAAAATAAAACCAAAGAAATACTTAGGGAAAATATGAGTGCCGCACTGGTTTTTGATTGAAGGAAAGGGCGGTGTGGCGCAAAGAAAAATATCAGAGTATTCAGCCATCCTGAGAAGAGTCCGATGATTGAATACAGTTGAATAAACTCCGCTCCCCATAAGTTTTGGCTGGCAATGGTGAGGTAGGCAATTGTGGAACAGGCGGCAGTGCTTGTGCTTATTAAAGCAAGTAAAGCAGCTGAATCAATTTTAGAAAAAATTTGGATAGAACGATGTATCATTAACTGCCATCGATGTTTGCCGAGTCTTTTGCGGAGAGCAAATTGTTTAATTCGCTCTCTTCAATTCAATGACTAGCCCTTCCATGAAATGATTTCCGAAAATTCTAGCGGGAATTCTTTCCACAAAGAAATACAGTACCTTTTTGGTAATCGATGCCCCTGTGTTTGAAGCATAATAGTAACTATTAGAAACCCTTAGGCCAAAACGAGCAGCTAGGGTTCGGATTGTATTCTCACTAAAATAAAAGGTGTGGTCTGGGTGGTAATTTTCAACTCCCAATAGGTTGTGAACTAATCGACGCGCTCCAAACGCATTGGGTACAGTCAAAACTATTGTCCCATTTTCGTCTAGAATTTCGTTACAACCCGATAGAAATTGACCGGGATTAGATAGATGCTCGAGGATTTCTCCTGCGACGATTAAATCGAATCTTTCCTCAATAAAATACGTTCCAAGTAGTTCTGCGTCTCCGTGAACGAACTTTGATTTAGGGTAGGCCTTTTGCAGAGCTTTTAGATTCTTCAATGAAATATCGAAGCCAGTGACCTTGTCTTCGGCGATCTGAAGCAGTCGATGGTGCAAAAGGTCCCCCGTATTTAATAGTTGTTCGGTGAAGGGGGCGTCGGTGCAACCGACATGTAGTGCGCTGCGGCTTTTTGAGAGCAATTGCTCAATGTGCTGCTCGCGATTCACGCAATTTCTAGGAAGAATCTTTTGTTTGAAATTCATCAACTCAATTCGACGACTAGTATCTGTTTGGTGCGCCGTGTTGTTTGCTGACTGTTGCATAACCTCTAAGTTTAGTATCTCGCTTGCCTCATTTAGCATTTTAAACAGAGCTCCCCAAACAGTTTTAGGTCGTACGACGATGCAATCCTAGACCTTATCCATTTTCGCCTTGAAAAGAAAGTTGTGACAATAAATTTTGACAGGCATGGGGGCGAGAGTTTCTTGTTTATCTGCTAACATTCTGAATTGAGACTGACTTTACACTATTTATACTCAATGTTATCACGGACCAAAAATGAGGAGGAAATTGTTTCATGGCTCTAAAAATCACCGGTGATTGCACGAGTTGTCATATTTGCGTGCCGGAGTGCCCAAACGATGCTATTTCTCCGGGCCCAGATATTTACGTAATTAATACAAATTCTTGCACTGAGTGTGTGGGTTTTCACGATACCCCACAATGTGCTGCCGTCTGCCCAGTGGACTCCTGTGTCTTCGACGAAGACAATAAAGAAACAGAGGCCCAGCTGATTGAAAAAGTGAAGTCATTGCACCCTGAGAAAGATTTTCCGGCCGAACCCATTTCTCATCACGGTCGCAACAGATAAATTAAACCATTATATCGCCATGCATCTCTACGAATTCTTCGTAAGCACGGCGGTAGGGTTCACGTTCTTCTTCGGCCATCCAAGGAATATCCATCCAGTTGTTGTATTTGTAGTGGGTGCCATCGCCAATTTCAGCCCATTCTTCCAAGGATTGGGCTTTCAAGAAGCCGGTGTGTTTTACCATGTTGTATAAATCTGTTCCCGGAAGGGGGCGGAAAAATGTAGTGCTAATTCTAAATCCAGGATGGATTTTCCGAATACTAGAAATGTAATCTTGGGTGAGTTTCAGATCTTTTACGGTTTCTTCAGGAAAGCCAAAAACTACGCCAGAAGTGAGATTGATTCCGGCCCTATAAAGTCGTCCTGCGACTTCCGAAAACGTTGGTAGGTGTTTTGCTCCCTTTTTCACAATTTTTTCGGCGATATATTCACTGCCCGATTCTAACCCAACGATTAAGGTATGAAGGTCTGCTTTGCAGTTTTTAATTTCTGCAAAATCTTCATCAGTGTATCGAATCAATTCTGAGGCTCGAGCATCGGCAAGCCATTCTCTTCCGGGAAATCGATCATTCAGGTGTTTCACTAATTCCATGGTTCTGGGGCGAGTCGTAAACAGAGTGGCGTCGAAAAAGCATAACTGCTTGAAGTTTGTTAGGCGATCTAAGGTGTCTAAATCCTGATATACTATCTCAAGTGGTTTTGCCGTCCATTTTCTTGTTTCTGGGGTGGCACAAAAAGTACAAAGGGCTGGGCATCCATATTGAGTGACATACATCACTCGTTTTGAGTTTGGATTAATATAACCCTGAATTTCTAATTTTTCGTAGGGAAGGGTTCCCCATTTGATATCGGTGTATTTCTTCGGGGTGGGTAGCGCAGGAGCGCCTTTCGCTCCTTTAGAGTGCACTCCAGGAATTTTGGCATGAAGGTTTTTCGCCTCCGCTAGATTAGGTGCTTCGACAAGGCCTAATATAAGCTCAGCAAAAGAATTCTCGCCGTAGCCCGCTACCGCAAAATCTACCAATGGCGATTTCAGTGTCTCTGTGGGAAGAGCCGAAACATGGGGCCCTCCGGCAATGGTAACTGCGTCTGGATTATGTTGTCTGACGTATTTTAACCAATGAACACCGCGACTCACTTGGTAACCCGTAAACATTGAGATGCCCACAATGGAATAATTCTTAATTTTGTCGTCTAAGTAGTTCGGATCTTTCGTCACTCTCTCATCGAAAATATCGTAATCAATCCCAATTCGATCTAAAACAGACCCCAGTGCCAAGATTCCAAATGGAAAATGGTCATACTCTTTATATTTTTCGATTTTGGGCATTATCAGTAAAACTTTGCGGCTCATAATTTCCTTGTTGCTACCTTTATGTGCGTTTGATGGACATAGTGTAAACAAATCATGACAAATTAGTCTTAATTTGTCTAAATATGCCATGTTATTGATAGAAGCAATGTCAATAATGCCCCCATTAGCTACATTTGAGGACTAGATTGGCGGGGGGGCTTTCAAGAAACACTTTTCCGTTTTTTTAGGTTGGAATTATGGGCTTTTCAATACTTTTACTGGGAAATGGAACCCGCGGGTATAGGGTTCTTCAAGGTCTGGGAAAAGTTACTGCCTTAAAAACAATTTACATTTGGGATCCGAATCCCGAGCGACTGGCGCGAATCAAGGAATTAGCCAGTTCGGATTCCGATCTTTCTACTAAAGATTTGTTCTTTTTGCATGAGCTTGGTCAGCTTTCCGATCGCCCAGAGGCTATTGTCAGTTGTGTGACTGCTCAACAGCAGGTCGATTTATTTCGAGAGATCCATCGATTTTTTCATTTTTTACCTCCAAATATTATTCTAGAGCAGCCCATCTCTGGAGGAAGGTCTAGTTTATTAGAGATGGCATCAATGGTCCCAAACGCATTCATACTGGCCCCGAGGGTTCATTGGAGTGGCTATTCTCAAATGAATCATGAATTAGCTTCTTTCTCGCAAGGTGAAAATGGATTTCAATTTGAGTTCGTTGGGAATATGCGTGGGATGGGTGCTAATGGAATTCATTATTTGCACCTTTTTCGAATGCTATCTGGTGCAACACATTTAAAAGTGACGAAATCAAATCTCGTGGAGTCTGATCATCTTTTGCAGGGGAAATGGAAGGAATTCGAGGGCGAAATCTGCCTAAAGGCAGATTTTAAGCATGATTTTCGCTTGGTTTGCACCGATATTGCCGGTGGTTCGGCGATTTTTGACCCTCCTGCTATTTATGTACGCGATGGTAATCGCACGCTTTTTAAAATTGAAGAAACTGGCAATCGATTCAAGCGGTTTGAGAATCAGGGGTCAAGTTTGGGGCGGATAGAGCTAAGTGATACGATTAAAATTTCCATAGAGGGAATTTTAAAAGATGGTGACCCGAGATTACCTAAGATTAAAGATTCATTAATAGATCACCTTGCTCTTTTTGACGCCTTTGAATTGGCGCTTGGCCCAATGGATGATTTTGGTATTAGTTAGAATCATGAGGTATAAGTAAGGCTCAGCCAATAAACATAGTTGGGGAAGTTAATGAGTGTAAAGTTTTGGTATCATACGTTACTCGAGGGTTTGATGCCCGGAGGCAGGGGATACAGGCGCCATTTGCGGAAATTCAAAGTTCATGGGTACTTGCATGAGCGAGACAAGTCAAACGTGAGAAAAAAGCATTTTGATAAAGAAGGCTGGCAAAGCAAAAGTGAGAACGAGGATTTTCTTTATCGAGATTATTCGAGTTATGAAGAATACGTAGAACACCAAAAATCTAAGTTCGACGAGATCATAAAGATAAAGGGTGGTTTCGACACGAAAACTACAATCAAGTATCGACTTCAATTTTTTGATCGATTTAAAGACTTGAAAAATTTACTTCCTTTGGATGCTAAAATATTATGTGCTGGGGCGAGACAGGGCACGGAGGTAGAGGTATTGAGAGATCTTGGTTTTCGCGATGCCTATGGAATAGATTTGAATCCGGGTCCAAATAATCCTCTGGTAAAAATTGGGGATTTTTTAAATTTAGACGTATCAGACGGAAGTCTCGATATGATTTATTCGAATGCGATAGATCATGCATTCAATTTAGACAGTCTATTTAAAGAACATGCTCGAGCCATTCGTCAGGACGGGTACGTATACTACGATATCGCTCTTCAAGATGGGGGTGTTTTTGAGGCAGTTCACTGGAAGGCTGACGACGCTGTGTTTCAGTTGATGTTGAAGTACTTTAATTCCGTTGAAAGAGTATCGATTGATGGAGGGCGCAGATGGAAATCTGTAATTCTCAAGGGCAAAAGGTAGGAATACTTGAATAATCCAATGAAACGAAATTTCGCAATCACAGGTGTAGCGGGATATATAGCCCCCCGCCACCTAAAAGCCATTCATGATGTTGGTGGTAACTTAGTCGCCGCTGCGGACCCACACGATGCGGTGGGGATTTTGGATCGTTATTTTCCTGGCACCAGTTTTTTCATGGAATTCGAGCGCTTTGATCGTCACTTAGAAAAGCTTCGCAGGAGCGAGCCTAAATCAAAAATAGATTTTTTGTCCGTCTGTTCCCCAAACTATTTGCATGACGCTCACATTCGTTTGGCTTTGAGAACAGAAGCTGATGCGATCTGCGAAAAGCCTCTCGTTTTAAATCCATGGAACTTAGACGCTCTCTCTGATCTAGAAAAAGAATATGGGAAAAAAGTTTATACAATTCTTCAATTACGCGTGCATCCAGCGATTCAAGCCCTTAAAGAAAAGTATAGTAAGCAGACCAATAAAAGACACAAGGTTGAGTTGACGTACATAACCTCTCGGGGTCAGTGGTATCTGAGAAGTTGGAAGGGAAATATTGAACGCTCTGGTGGATTGGCGTCAAACATCGGAATTCATTTTTTTGATATGCTTGGTTGGATTTTTGGATCCGCTAACAAAAGCAACGTACATTATTCCTCTCCTGTGACAATGGCTGGACAGTTAGAGCTGGAAAATGCGGATGTCTCTTGGTTCTTGTCGATAGACTCTGAGAATTTACCCGCTGAGATCCGAGCGAAAGGTCAAACTACTTTTCGATCCATTCAAATCGATGGTGACGAAGTAGAATTCTCTGAAGGGTTCACTGATCTTCATACTCTGGTTTATCAAAACATTCTGAGTGGCAGGGGCCATGGCGTAGAAGATGCTCGAGCATCCATTGAAATGGCCCATAAAATTAGAAACGCAAAAGTTGAATCTCCGGGGGAGTTTACCCATCCATTTGTGCGGAAATTGAAATAAGGGCTGCTATGTCAAAAACATTTATTCATCCATCCGCAGTCGTAGATAACGGTGCAAATATTGGCGATGGTACAAAAATTTGGCATTTTTGTCATATTTCAACTGGTGCGTCGATTGGTGAAAATTGTGTGCTTGGTCAGAATGTTTTTGTCGCTGGACGAGTTAAGGTTGGTAACTTCGTAAAAATTCAAAACAATGTATCACTATACGAGGGAGTGATTCTTGAAGACTATGTTTTCTGTGGTCCTTCTTGTGTGTTTACGAATGTCAAAACTCCTCGTTGTGAGTTTCCAAGAAACACATCTTCCGATTATGCAACCACATTGGTTAAGCGTGGTGCAAGCATTGGCGCGAATGCAACTATTGTTTGTGGTGTTACACTACATGAAGGTGCCTTTGTTGCAGCAGGTGCAGTCGTTACTAAGGATGTTCCAGCGTTTGCAATGGTTGCCGGTGTTCCCGCGCGAGTTGTTGGATGGATGAGCGCTTATGGTGACAGATTGCATTTTGATTCGGCGGGTTTGGCTAAGGATTCCAAAGGTGAACGATATCAAAAAATAGGTGAAGTCGTGCGTCGGATGGGATTGTAAATTGCAGATACCAATTCTCGATTTGGGCGGGCAACACAGACTTTTGCAAATTCAGCTAGAGAAAGCATTTCAGAAGGTTATGCTCTCTGGCGCCTTTATAAATGGGCCCGAAGTTGAGGCCTTTGAAAGCGAAATCGCAGAATATATAGGGGTAAAGTACTCAATTGGATTAAATTCTGGAACTGATGCTTTAGTAATTGGTCTTCGTGCATTAGGCGTTGGATGTGGAGATGAGGTTATAACCACTACCTTTAGTTTTTTTGCTACTGCTGAGGCCATAAGTTTAATTGGTGCTGAACCAGTTCTTGTGGATGTTTGCGAAGATTTTAATCTTGATCCATTGCAGGTAGAGAGGGCGATTACCTCTAAAACTAAGGCCATCATTCCTGTGCATCTTTTTGGAAAGTCTGCAGATATCAATACAATCATCGATTTGGCAAACAAAAATGGTCTCAAGGTTCTTGAGGATTGTGCTCAATGTTTCGGTGGTTATGATCCGGTAACGAAAAGAAAATTAGGTAGCATTGGTGATCTTGCCGCTCTTTCATTTTTTCCTTCGAAAAATCTGGGAGCCATGGGCGACGCGGGAATGATTCTAACAAATCATGAAGAGATGGCTATTCAATCGCGCTCATTAAGAGCTCATGGATCGATTAAAAAATATTACAATGAAAAAATAGGTTACAACTCTAGATTAGATACACTGCAGGCAGCATTACTCAGAGTGAAACTTCCTTACTTAGATCAATGGAATAAAGAAAGAATAAGCACAGCAAAGGCTTATGAAGAGTATCTCCAGAATGTTAACGGAATTGTATTGCCAGAAATATCAGATGGGCATGTATTTCATCAGTATACAATTCGAGTATTGAAAAATCGTGATTCGGTTCAGCGGTTTTTAACTGAAAGGGGAGTAGGATCAATGATCTATTACCCAATTCCAATTCACCAGTTGCCCGTGTACAATGGAAGGTTTCCGCCGCTACCCAAAAGCGAACTATATGCCTCTCAGGTGCTTAGCCTTCCTATGGGGCCAGGAATGAGTCGTGAAACTGTAAAAAAAGTCAGTGATATTCTGATTGAGGCAATATGCGAATAATTACGGTATTAGGAGCTAGACCTCAGTTCATTAAGGCTGCACCTCTTTGTAGGGCGTTATCTGAAGCGGGAGTAGAGGAAGTTCTCGTCCATACAGGGCAACATTATGATGCCAATATGTCGGAAATCTTTTTTAAAGAAATGGATATTCCAACCCCCAAATTTCATTTGGGGGTTGGGTCTGGCGGCCATGGAAAACAGACCGGTGAAATGTTGGTTAAGATCGAAGAAATTCTTATTAAAGAAAAGCCAAATATAGTCTTGGTGTATGGCGATACCAATTCAACCTTGGCGGGCGCCTTGGCAGCCTGTAAATTACAGATTCCCGTTGCTCATGTTGAGGCCGGATTGCGTTCATTTAATCGAGCTATGCCAGAAGAGCACAATCGTGTACTTACGGATCATTGCTCTGATTTTCTTTTTTGTCCGACTCAAACAGCGATGGATCACTTAAAAAATGAGGGAATTCGCAATGCGCACTTGGTCGGCGACACTATGTTTGATGCGGTTCTTTCTCATCAAGAGAAAATCTCACATTCGGAGATCATACAAAAATTTGGATTGATCTCGAAAGATTTTTATTTGGCCACTATTCATCGACCTTACAATACAGATGATCCAAAAAGTCTTCGTATGGTGGTGGAGAGTTTAGGGGGGTTGGGGAAAAAAGTAGTGTTGCCGCTTCACCCGCGAACAAAGGCTAAACTCTCGGAGTTTCAAATAGAAATTCCCAGCTCACTTCTGCTGGTTGAGCCACAAGGTTATTTCGAAATGTTGGCGCTTCAAAAACAGGCGAAAGTAGTTTTGACCGATTCTGGTGGGGTTCAAAAGGAGGCATTTTTCCTAAAAACGCCGTGCGTCACAATGCGAACAGAAACAGAATGGGTTGAAACCGTGCAAGCTGGATGGAATTTGGTGGTCGGAATAAACCCCCTAGAGGTAAGAAAAGGGGTAAGTGCATTTGAAAAACTCACTCCGTCTACCCAGCCGCAGGTTTTTGGAGATGGGTGTGCCGCCAAGAAGATTGCGCAAATCTTGGTCGGAGAAAATTGATTAGGTGAAACAAATGAAAAGAAAAAAAGTTCTGATCACTGGCGTTGCTGGAATGATTGGCTCCCATCTGTTGGATCGTTTGGTGGAAGCCGGCAATTACGATGTTATTGGTATTGATGATCTAAGTTACGGCAAGGTGGAAAATATAGCTCATCATTTGAATTCTGAGCATTTCAAATTTTATCGAGTGAATATTCTCGATTTTGAAACTCTGAAAATTTTGGGTCGAGATGTTGAAACAATCGTGCATTTGGCGGCAGTGAAAAAAATTAGTGAGGCAGAGCCCGCAATGCCTACCCTCAGTGTGAACGTGAAGGGCACTGAAAATGTTTTTGAGGTTGCTAAAATGTGGGGTTCAAAAGTGGTATTCGCCTCAACCTCTGACGTTTATGGAATGTCTCCGGATCTTCCCTATAGTGAAGATGGCGATCTTCTTTTGGGACCGAGCATGATTAAACGCTGGAGTTATGCTGTTTCGAAGCTTTATTGTGAACAATTGGCATTTGCCTATTTTAAAGATCACAAAGTTCCAATGGTGTGTTTGCGATACTTTGGCGGATTTAGTCCTCGCTCGAGTTTTAAATGGAGTGGTGGGCACGTGCCAATTTTTTTGAATGCTATTTTAAACGATGAAGAAGTTCTTGTTCATGGCGATGGATCTCAAACCCGATCCATGGGATTTGTGACAGATTTGGTGGAAGGCACTTTTTTGGCCATGGAAAGTGATAAGGCTGTCGGCGAATTGATCAACTTAGGGAATACCGAAGAACTAAGCGTAATTGATACAGCGAAGTTAATTCATAAAATTGCCAATACCGGAAAGCCTTTGAAAATTAAGCATGTCCCTATGGGAGAAATCTTTGGCACATATAAAGATATCATGCGTCGTCAACCCGACCTTTCGAAGGCAAAGAGGCTGTTGGGTTATTCCCCAAAAGTTTCTTTAGAAGAAGGCGTTCGTAGAACGATTTTGGAAGTACGTAAGCGTAATGGCTGAGAAAAATTCTATTTACGTGATTGTGCCCGTATTAAACGAGGCAGAGAACATGCCAAACCTCACTAAAAGTTGGAAGATACTTAGTGAGCAATTTAATTATTATTTTAAGTTCTTCCTGATCGATGATGGATCCTCTGACGGTACTGCTGATCAAGCTAGAGCTGGGGCGAGAGAGTTAGGCCTAAGCTTGGAAGTGCTAAGACACGAGAGTAATAAAGGGCCCGGTTCTGCTTTTGGTACTGGTTTTTCCCACCTTGCTAAGCTTATTAAGCCTAACGATATTGTGGTGACAATGGAAGGAGACAATACTTCTCGATCGGCCACTCTGGCCGTAATGCTTGGAAGGCTTGAGCGAGAAAAGGTTCAAGTTGCCTTTGCCTCTCCTTATGCCTACGGTGGCGGAATTCAAAATACCTCCATTTATCGAATGCTACTGAGTCATGTGGCCAATGGAATGATTAAAAGCTTTCTTGGAATCCATGGCATTCACACCATGAGTTCATTTTTTCGGGCTTACCGAGGGGAAGTTATTCTTGGCTTGCAAAAAAAATGGGGTCCACGAATTCTCGAACGAGCAGGTTTTGAATGCATGGTAGAGCTTACCAAAAAATTGATTTTAGAGAATTTTTCTATCACTGAAGTTCCAATGGAGTTGGACACTTCTCTTCGAAAAGGGAGGAGTAAGATGAAGGTATTTCGCACTATTCGAGGCTACCTCGCAGTGATTTGGGTAGCTCGTGAATGGCACTAAGTAAAAAGAATGCGATAAAATTTTTTCTACTTTTCTCTTTTATTTTTTGGATCCAAGCTGCGGCCTGGCCATTTTCGGCTGGTCGAGATGGGTATTCATATCTGTATTATATTTACGACTATTGGAATCCAAATCCAGATAGTGTTTTTACGATGATGTTTAGAACTCCATTGGCTCCTATCTTTACTTATTTCCAAGTAGAGGTGTTGGGTGCGCCTCTAGTTGAGTTTTTCATGTGGGTTATTTTTCTGGCTGTGCTTTGGTTGATGTATCGAATTGGATCGTTCTGGAATCCAATGGTCGGCTTTTTCCTAAGTATACTAATGGCCCTCCAACCAGGTTGGGGGGCGTTGTTTCATGTTTTTTCTAATGAACCGATTTATACTATTTTAGTTCCCATTGTTTTTTTCACATTCATAGTTGCAGAGAGTAAGAGAAGCTATTGGTTTGTGTTCTGTGGTCTTGCGGTGTCGGCCTTACTTCTTGTTCGTCCGGGAATATTCACATTTCTTTTTATAATTCCATTTTTATGTAAAAAATGGACCATAAAAGAAAAACTGACTCGGAGTCTAATTTTCTTAATGGTTCTAGCGCCGTTCTATCTATCTTGGAGTTATCGTAACTATCATAAATTCCAGATTTTTTCTTTTGCCCCAGGGGCTAATGTTTTGCTACCGATGGCACGCTTGTTGGCTGTGGAAAAAACAATCAATTCAAAAAATGGCCCTTCCTCTCTTGTTCTTGTAGAAAAAATTGAATCAGAAATCCTTGCCAAGAATCCTATTTACGAAGGTTGGACGGGAGACAAGTTTTTATTTGAAAAGGCTCACTATTTTGATCTTATTCAGATGGCAGATCGGGTTTGGGGCAAAGGAAACTATGAGATACTTCAAAGGGCTTCGATGGAAGCATTATTTGCTTCTCCGTTGCCCTATGTAAAAGGGGTTGGGAAAAATTTTTTTCTGACTTTTGCGGGGAACTTAAAATTTCCAATTCCACTGACATCGGGGGCTCGAGTGTATGCACACAAATCCCATGTTGCTTTTCAAGCAGAGGGTCGAGATCAGTGGGTCCCTATTGCGGATTTCGATTTTAGTGTTTCTCGATGGGACCCAATATTGGCCGAAAAAGTTAAAAAAGAGGGACCAAATTTCTATAAAGCTTGGAAGAGAAGTTTTGATTTCCCCATCTGGAATGGAAGTTTGTTTTTGGGGAAAATATTAAATGTATTTTCCTATTTATTTCCTCCAATTTTATTGTTTCTGGTTTTTGGAGTCTGGGGCTGGTGTCGAATAGGTATTGTAGATGACAAAGACAAAATTCTCATAGCATTCACATTCTTCTGTTTGGCGACAAACTTACTGGCTTGTATGTCTATGTGGAGTGTAGTTTACGAATATCGAATTCCATTTGATCCAATTTATATTTTATTCGGACTGGTTCCATGGGTCAGAGTTTTTCGGCAGAGAAAAGAAATCAGGACTAGCCGCAAATGAAGAAGAATTTAGAAAAACAGATTCCAAACGTCACGCTAATTTTGATAGCAATCATTGTCTTAGGATCCATCGTTTTCATGCGACCGTATTGGGGTCTAATGGACGACAGTAATTATGTAGACAATATGATTCCAAAAATGAAAGAAATTGGAATCTTTTCCTACTCTTGGCGATATGGGATCAGCGATTTAACTTGGGGAATGTTTCGTCCTACCCTACCTCTTATGGCCTACTTTATTTATTCCCCAGGTATCTCTACCGTTCCCTGGGTTACATTTTTATGGAATGCGCTCATCGTTTTTGGGTTGATATTTGGTTATTGCAAAGTGCTCGGTAAAATACTGAATTTGCCTTGGAGCTATTTGTTACTAGTCTGCGCGGCCTTTTTTTATACACATGATTTGTTACAGCACCCGAGTCTACAAGAAAAGATGTTGTATTTGGTTGCCATCCCCTTGTTATTTATTTGTCATTATAGAAAGAATCTCTCTGCGTTGAGTTTTTGGTCATTCACGATTTTACTTCTTGCCTTGGGTGCCAGCGTAAAGGCTTCATTCACAGTACATTTCAGTGTTGCATTTCTCGCTTTTCTCGGGGCCACAATCGATAGTTTAAAAGCCAAGAACGGGAAGGCCTGGCTGGAGCTGATTCTATTTGGTTTCCTTGGATTGGTAATGGTCGTTTTTTTTGCTTATATATCTAAACATGGTGGCTACACACAGCAGTACAGTCATTCAAAGATTTTACCAAATCTAAAGTCGATTCATGGCGTACTATTTTTAGTGCCGATCCTCCTTGGTTTTTTAGTTGCAGCTTTTCAGTGGCGTAAAGTTTGGAATGATCCAGCTCTTTTAATACCCCCCATAGGTGTTTTAGCTTTTTTGGTGATTTTTCTCCCTTGGGGAATTCAGGGTTACATTCACACAGTTGTTGCTCCGATCTATGCAGCTTTGATTATTCAGCTAGCGTATTTTTCTCAAAAATTTTTTCCAAAATGGGTTTGGCTTTTGCCATTATGTATATTTGCCATTTGCGTCTCGGGCTATCGCTCATATGCCATGTTTGGTCGCCTCCAAGACATTGGAAACATCGTGAATCGATCTACTGAGCTTGCAAATGCTGGGATTAGTGAAATCGAAATGCCCTGTGAGGAAGGTTACCAATCTATGGAAAGATTTTTTAGGGCAGCCGGTGAAAATAGGATTAAATTTGTCATGCTAACTGATTTAAAAAATTTGAACGGTAAGGTTGTGTTGAGGGATCAGGCTATGTGCCCATTTCCAGGCAGGGCTCCGTTGCCTTCAAATTGTACAGAAGAGGTTTTAGTGCCGGGTAAGTGGGCAAGAAGCTATCAAGTCTCTCGAGTTTTTTGTGCTCCGTAGTTGAAGTTAATTCTAGAATGTTTCGTCACCAAAAACAGAATTAGTTGTAAATTTCTGATACGGATTTAGTAGAAGTTGTTTATCATGATCTCATGAGGGAATGGGCAAAGTCAGACCAAGCGTTCGGGATTCTGATTTTTTTAATACTACAATTTTTTTTCTTTCGGTCTTGGTTTTTTGGCGTTCCAAAATTTGAACTTTTGGGGCTTTCCGGATTATTTCTTTTGTTGGCGTTTTGTTGCTCAAAGATTCTTAGCCCTTTGAAAAAAATATGGATAATGTTTGGAGAAAAGTTTGGATTGATTGTCTCGCCTTTGGTTTTGGCAATTTTGTTCTTTTTCCTACTGGTGCCAACAAGCTTTTTAATGAAGCTGTTTAGGGCAAAAATGATTTCTAGATACCCAAATAAATCATTGGATACTTATTGGGTATCGAAAACAAATCCATTGAAAAAGGAAAGTTTCAAATATCAGTTTTGAGGAATTATGGAATTTATTAAAGAACTATTCATTTTTATCAGAGTGAGAAAGAAGTTTTGGCTGATTCCATTGATCTTGTCGCTTGTGCTCATTGGTGCGCTCATGTTCATGGCGAGCGGAACTGTGGTTTCACCTTTTATTTATACGTTGTTTTAGAATGCAAACCATACTGGGAATTTCTGCTTATTATCATGATAGCGCTGCCGTTCTGCTTGTTAATGGGGAAATCGTAGCAGCTGCCCAGGAGGAGAGATTTACAAGGAAAAAACATGATGAAAGCTTTCCGATAAATTCCATTCGTTTTTGCCTTGAGACGCTTAAGTTAGATGCTAGCGCTATTGATGCAGTTGTTTTCTACGAAAAGCCATTTCTCAAATTTGAAAGAATACTAGAAACGTATTTGCGATTCGCTCCAATTGGATTTAATTCATTTCGAAAGTTTATACCTCAGTGGATTGGAGGTAAGATTTTTCAGAAGCAAGAATTATTAAATTCTTTTGCAGAAATAGATTCAAGCGTTGATTGGCGAAAAAAGTTAATCTTTAGTGAACATCACCTAAGTCATGCTGCCTCGGCATTTTTTGCTTCACCATTTCAAGAGGCACTCGTTCTAACGTTAGATGGAGTAGGAGAATACGCCACCACTTCCGTGGCGATAGGAAGGGGAAACTCATTAGAAATCGTGAAAGAGATTCATTTTCCAAGTTCAATCGGACTTTTGTATTCGGCATTCACTTACTTTTTAGGGTTTAAGGTGAATTCTGGAGAATACAAAGTAATGGGTTTGGCCCCCTACGGGAAGCCTAAGTACGCAGACACCATTCTTTCTGAGCTCGTGGGCCAAAAGGAAGACGGATCGTTTCATTTGAATTTGAAATATTTTGACTACTGTGTCGGTGAGAAAATGACAAATGATCATTTTTCTAAGTTGTTTCAAATGAAAAAAAGGGAGCCAGAAGAAGTCTTAACGCAGGAACATATGGACTTGGCTGCCTCAGTTCAGTCTGCCCTTGAAACGATTGTTCTAAATATTTTAAAGCCGCTGAAGGCTGAGTTTCAGTTGGAAAATCTTTGTTTGGCGGGGGGGGTAGCTCTCAATTGTGTGGCGAATGGCCGTATTATTAGAGAAAAGCTTTTTAAAAATCTGTGGGTTCAGCCTGCAGCCGGGGATGCCGGAGGCGCCTTGGGGGCGGCTCTTGTCGCCCATCATCTCTATTTCGGAAATTCCAGAGCTGAGAAGTTAACTAAAGACAAAATGAGGGGAAACTATTTGGGCCCCAGTTTTTCGAATGAGGAGGTTATTTCTCGTCTTAAGGCGTTGGGTGCTGTTTTTCATTCTTTGAATCAGACGGAGATCCTAGACCAAAGTGTAACGTCGCTGATGAATGGTAAAATTCTTGCCTGGCATAAAGGTTCGATGGAATTCGGTCCACGCTCGCTGGGGGCTCGTTCCATATTGGCGGACGCCCGAAGTAGTACAATGCAGAAGACGCTAAACATAAAAACAAAAAATAGAGAATCGTTTAGGCCATTTGCACCAGCGATTCTTTCAGAGTGTTGCTCAGACTGGTTTAATCTTTCAATAGACAGTCCTTATATGCTTATCGTTTCAGAGCTTCTTGAGAAGCATAGACTACAAACAGCCGAAGAGAAATTTGCAGTGGGCTTAGATCGTTTGAAAATACAAAGATCTGTAGTACCAGCCGTCACCCATGTGGACTATTCTGCACGAATTCAAACAGTACATCCAGAAACGAACCCTGCTTTCTATAGTCTATTGAAGTTGTTTTATGAACGCACTGGGGTTCCGATACTTGTAAACACAAGCTTCAATGTTAGGGGTGAACCCATCGTTTGTACGCCAGAGGATTCTTATCGTTGTTTTATGGGAACCGAGATCGATGTTTTAGTGATTGAGGATAATATCCTCTTTAAAGAAGAGCAGCCCTTTGTCAATCGATCCAATTATATGAATTCGTTTGAATTGGATTAATTTTATTCGCGGTAGAGATAGGGCTAGATTTCTGCTCAAATCTAAATATTGTGATCCGTACTCGGCATAAAATAAATCTTAGTGTTGAGAGATTTCGAGAATTTTTTTTACGGCAATTGGAAGTTCAGTAGTGCTAGTATCGATAGCCAGATGCGGATTAGTGGGGACTTCATAAGGAGAATCGATTCCTGTAAAATGTAAAATCTCTCTATTTCTGGCTTTTGCATACAGCCCCTTAACATCTCTTTTTTCACAAATTGATATTGGGGTTGAAATATATATTTCGATGAAGTTTTTACAAATCGATCGGACAAAATCTCGAGAGGAGGCAAACGGAGAAATAAATGAACAAATAACTGTTATTCCATTCGTCTCGAGCACACTTGCAATGTACCCCATCTTTTTTATGTGATCATTTCTTTCATTTTCGGTGAATCCGATAGATGGAAAAATGCCTCGAATAGAATCTCCATCCAAATGATGAACAGGAATATTGTGCTCCACATAATACTTATAAAGTTCGTAAGCTATTGTGCTTTTCCCCGAGCCCGAAAGTCCAGTAAGCCAAATAACTTTTCCGGTAGTGCGATTAGTAAATGACTGTGATTTCTTTTCACTTCGATTCAACATTATTTAAACTTTTCGAAAAGCATTGGTTAGGGGATTCTAACGATTCCAGCAGCAACTGTATTGTTTGTTCTAGGATCGACGAGAATGAAGCTCCCAGAGGAATGGTTTCTTTCATAGGAATCAAAAAAGATAGGGCTTGAACTATTCAACTGAACCAATATTAAATCATTCATTTTAATTGTTTCATGATTAGTTTTAGGAGTCAGAGTCTCAATATCAAATTTATAGTGTACCGAAGAAATTGTCACGGCAACCTCATTTGAAGACTGTCTAAGATAATATCTCTCATCTAGAGAAAGAGAGCTGTCAGAAAACCAGCATAAAGTTGCTAAAAAATCTTGCTTCTCATGGGGCGGATTAACATCGTTTACCACTAAGCTGCCACGAGATATGTCGAAATCATCTTCCAGGGAAAATACGATATTCATCTTTGATTTTCCTTGAAGCACCTCTTTTTCTTTCCAATAAACTGATTTTACCTTCGATCGAAGGCCTGATGGATAAACAATAACTTCTTGTCCTTTGACAATCTTGCCAGAATCAATTCTTCCTGCATATCCTCGAAAGTCTTTCCAATTTTTGTCATTTCCCCGAATTACTTTTTGGACAAAAATTCTCAATAGTTCTTGGTCCTGATTGCTTTCTGTTGGCACCTCTTCCAGGGTCGATAGCAGAGACTGACCACCGTACCAAGACATTTGTCTTGAATTCGAAACCACATTTTCGCCACGGAGAGCGCTAATTGGAACGAAATAGAAATTTTTCACTGAAAGCATTTGAGAAAATTCAAGGACGGAGCTTCTGATTTCATTAAAAACGTTTTCTGAATACGAAACCAAATCCATTTTATTTATACATACTATTAATGTCTGAATTTTCATCATTGAGCAGATAAGGGCATGCCTTTTAGTTTGTTCGGTAATACCATTTCGGGCGTCAATGAGAAGCAAAGCGGCTTGAGAGTTTGAGGTTCCTGTAACCATATTTTTGGTGTATTGGATATGGCCGGGGCAATCGGCCACGACAAACTTTCTTTTTTCCGTTGCAAAGTATTTGTGTGCAACATCAATTGTTATCCCTTGCTCACGCTCGGCTTTAAGTCCGTCTGTCATCAAAGATAAATCGAGCTGACTTGCTCCTCGACGCTTAGATGCTGCTTCGATTGCGGCCAGCTGGTCGTCCAGTATGCTTTTGGTGTCAAATAAAAGGCGGCCGATTAAAGTACTTTTTCCGTCGTCCACATTTCCGATAACTGCAAATTTTAGAAGATCTTTATTTGTCGGCTTCATTGCATCGGCAAGCATTTCTAGAAGTATCCTTCACGTTTGCGGTCTTCCATTGAGGATTCACTGAACTTATCATCCATTCGAAATCCTCTTTCAGCAATTCGGCTCTTCAAAATTTCTTTTATCACTTCGACTTCATTGCAGGCGTTGCTTTCAATTGCACTTGTGCAGGAAATGTCTCCTATTGTACGAAAGCGAACATTTCTTTTTTCGACAAATTCACCGGGATCTAGCTTCATAAAATCAGCCTTATAATAGAGTGCGCCCTGTCTTGAGAAGACTTCTCTTTCGTGGGCGTAATAAAGCTTGGGGAGCTCTATTTTTTCCTGGAGTACGTACTCCCAGATGTCTAATTCGGTCCAATTACTTAAGGGAAAAATTCGAAAATGTTCGCCTTTCTTTTTTCTACCATTAAAAATGGTCCACGGTTCCGGTCTTTGATTTTTCGGATCCCACTGCCCGAAAGAATTTCGATGTGAAAAGAATCTCTCTTTGGCTCGAGCTTTTTCTTCGTCTCTTCTGGCGCCACCAAAACAGCAATCAAATTGATATTTTTTTATCGTGTCTAACAAGGTAATCGATTGGATTCGATTTCGGGAGGGTATTGACCCTTCCTCTTCAATTGCGCGTCCTTGATCTATGGTCTCTTGCACATTTCCAATAATTAACTCTAAATCTAATTTTTTTACGAGAGAATCTCGAAATGCTATTGTTTCTGGAAAATTATGTCCTGTATCGATGTGAACTAGAGGGAATGGAATTCTTCCTGGCCAAAAGGCCCTTTTCATCAAGTGAACTAAAACAATTGAATCTTTTCCGCCTGAGAAAAGTAGGCATGGTTTCTCGAATTGCGCTTCGGCCTCGAGAATTACATGAATTGCTTCCGACTCTAGTTGATCTACGTTATTCATTTTTCCTACTAGCTTGTTTTATCATAGGAGAAAATTTCTTCTTGGAACAGATTTGTTTCATTCTGGACTCATTCCCGGGTACGATTTTTTTGTGGAGAAAAAAGTCGTTGCCATTATTGGTGGTGGATTTAGCGGAACTTTGGTTGCGTATCATTTGACTTGCCTGGCCCTTAGCGATTTAGAAATAAAAATTTTTGATGAAAAAGGACGATTTGCGAGGGGCGTTGCCTATGGCACAGGTGATAAAAATCACCTTCTAAATGTGCCGGCGGAGAGAATGAGTGCAATCCCCGATGAGCCTTTGCATTTTGTGAATTGGTTGAAGGAGAAGAATTTCTGGGATCCAAAAAAGACGTTCTATCCAAGAATGTATTTTGGTGATTACCTTTTTGAATTCTTTAGAAAGTCGCAGGTAAAAACTTTTTGTGAAAAGGTTATTAAAATTCGGCACACAGTTTCCGATAAGTTAATAATTGAAACATCTCTTGGAAATTCGCTTGAAGTAGATGTAGTGGTTTTGGCAACGGGAAATTATTTTTCTTCCCAGTTTCTTGGGCTTTCTGAACTGTCTGATGGTGCGCGCTACCTAAGATTTTCGGAAGATAATAACATTACGAGTTTTCGACCAAGTACAAAAGTTGCCATCTTAGGGTCTGGATTGTCTGCAATAGATGCAATTCTTTCCCTCAGAGAAAGAGGGGTAAGAACTGAAGTTTGTGTTTTTTCAAGAAGGGGAAGATTTCCGCTTTCGCATGATAAGAATAGCCGTAAAGGCGGTAATTCTTTATTTTTAAATGAAAGCTCGCCATTGGATTGTTTGAGATACTTTCAGTCTTGCCGGAAGCTGGTCTTCGCTCGAAGATTTGATTGGCGACAAGAAGTTGAACGTTTCCGCCCCTTTTCCAATTCGATTTGGATGAATTGGAACCCGCGTCAAAAGGCACAGTTTCATCGTCATTTACGCAAGTTTTGGGAGATTCATCGACATCGTATGCCCCCAGAGATTGCAGAATCTATTAATAAAATGGTTGCGAATGGTGAAGTTCGGATACGAGCTGTGAGAAATCTTCAAATTAAAATTCGTAACAGTAAGTTTAGATTGATGTATTTGGATGGGAGAAAGGGGCTTGATGTAGAAGAAGATTTTGATCTCGTCATAGATTGCACGGGCTTTGAAAATGATTTTTCTAAGATTAATGATCCTTTGATTCAATCAATTCTTAAACATCTCTTAGTTAGTATGGATTCCACTAAAATGGGGCTAGATTTTGAGGGCGAGGGTAGAGTCGTAAATAAGAGGAAGTCCAAGATTTACTGCATTGGGCCTCTTCGTCGTGGAAAGCTATTTGAATCAACTGCTGTTCCAGAGTTACGTGTTCAGGCAAAAAACTTAGCTTTGGAGCTGGCAAGCATTTTAAAATATGAATCTAGCAACGAGAGGGCGGTTCCGTCATTTTTCGGAATGTCGATGGAGGGTGGCAACGGATAGGGTTAGTTGAATTTCTTGACAAAGCTCAATATTTTCAATGGTTTATGGTCATTTTTGAATCGAGTAGCCTTTACTTTGGCTAAGGTTACTCTGAAAACCCTTAAAGACGCTTACTTTTAATTAAATAGATGGGGAGCTGGAAATTCCTTAAATTGCGCGGTACAGCATTGTGGATGTCTATGAAATGATTTAGAAAATTGTATGGAGAATCAAATCTTGAAATCAAAAAAAGTAGGCGTATTAGGCCTTGGATACGTGGGATTACCATTGGCTTTGGGGTTTGGCCGAAAGATACCAACCATTGGCTACGACCTTTCGGCGGAAAAAATTCGCGACTATCGAGAGGGCTTCGACCCCACAGGAGAAATGCCGAAGGAAAAATTTCTGGCTGCCCAGCAGATTCAGTACACGAATGATCCAAGTGCAATGAAAGAATGCGATTTCATCGTTGTCGCGGTTCCTACTCCAGTAGATGAAGCTCGTCGTCCAGACTTCACGCCTTTAATCAAATCTAGTGAGACTGTCGGTAAGAATATGAAAAAGGGGTGTATCGTAGTGTACGAGTCTACGGTCTATCCTGGTGCGACAGAAGAAGTTTGTGTCCCCATTTTGGAGAAATTTTCTGGGATGAAGTGTGGGGTAGATTTCACCGTTGGATATTCTCCCGAACGCATTAATCCAGGAGATAAAGAACACACCTTGGAAAAAATTGTAAAAGTAGTATCCGGGCAAGACGCTCCCACTTTGGAAAATGTTGCTTGGCTCTACGAACAGGTGATTGAGGCTGGTGTATATCGTGCCTCTAGCATTAAGGTGGCCGAAGCCGCGAAGGTGATAGAAAACACCCAGCGTGACTTGAATATTGCTTTGATGAATGAGCTTTCCATTATTTTTCACAAGGTGGGAATCGACACTTTGGATGTTTTAAAAGCGGCTGGTACAAAATGGAACTTTTTGCCCTTTCGTCCAGGTTTAGTGGGGGGGCACTGCATCGGTGTGGATCCTTACTATCTAACTCATAAATCAGAGATGCTTGGCTATCACCCACAGGTGATCTTGGCTGGAAGAAAAATTAACGATTCGATGGGAGCCTATATTGCGCAAGAGACAGTGAAAATGATGGCTGCCAACCAAAAACAAATTAACGACGCAAAGGTTTTGGTCATGGGCATGACTTTTAAAGAAAATTGCGCAGATTTGCGAAATTCGAAAGTCATCGATGTGGTCAACGAATTGAAAAGTTTTGGTATCCAGGTAGTGGTTTGGGATCCGATTGCAAGTTCTGAAGAGTCAATGCACGAGTATGGTGTGGAGCTTGAGGATTGGAAAAAGCACCCTGCCTATTCGGCGGTAGTGGCTGCTGTGAGCCACAAAGAAATCGTGAGCATGAACCTCGAAGAACTACAGCAAAAAACGGGCAGCAATTGTCCGTTTATTGACGTGAAAAGCGCTTTCGATAGAGAAAAGTTGACGAAACTTGGGTTTAAAATCTGGCGATTGTAAAAATCAATCGCGCAAAAAGATTCTTTTTCGCTAGGTAGCTACTTATGAATATGAAGAAGGGTCGGAAAGCTATATCCTCTTTTTTGCTTTGCCCCACTAAAATTTGAGAAAGGCTAGACCCGTGTCATTATTGGAGGAGCTCACTCGATAATTACCGTATAAGTTCTAATGGGGGTCAAGATAGAAACGTGGCCAATACGGGTGCTACCAAAGATACGTTCGAGTTATTGTGAAAACGAGGTTAACAAAGCCGCTCTGAATTTAAAACTTCCATTCAATGAGCTCGTGTTTTTGAAGTGCTGCGAAATGTGCCTTCGCCGAGTATCGTTGATTCTATTTACGTTAACCTATTATCTTAAAAAATAGTTTAACGGATAACTTTTCGGCTTGAAATACTCCTATAAGGAATCGACTGGGTAAATTTGGGATTTGGGGCGTTAAAGTGTTTTAATTGCTGTTCTGCGAAAGTTTACGAAAAGTGGGCCGTAAAAACTTGTATGAAAGAGCTGGGGTGATAAGGGGGTACATTTATAAATCAATGTTATTTATTGTTTCGTTTCATTTCTCTATGTGACATTTTTTTCCTTTTCCCCTAAACTAGCGCCATGGCAAAACTGCAAAAATACTTAGTAACCGGGGCCGCTGGTTTCATCGGTTTTCACACCACGCAGCGCTTAATCCAGATGGGCAAAGAAGTAGTGGGGATGGACAATCTCAACGACTATTACGAAGTATCCCTCAAAGAAGCTCGCCTCAAGCAGCTACAATCCCTCCCGAACTTCACCTTCCAAAAACTCGATCTGGCCGATCGCCCTGGAATGGAAAGTCTTTTTGCCAAACATAAGTTTGATGCGGTGATTCACTTGGCGGCTCAGGCTGGCGTTCGTTATTCATTAAAAGATCCCCAAGCCTATGTGACAGCGAACCTCACGGGTTTTACCAATATCCTCGAGGGCTGCCGGCACAATGGGGTGAAACATTTGGTCTATGCCTCAACCTCCTCCGTTTATGGCGCCAATACGAAAATGCCTTTTTCTGTGCATCATTCGGTGAACCACCCTGTATCTTTTTATGCTGCCACCAAAAAGGCTAATGAAGTGATGGCGCATACCTATGCCCATCTCTTTCGCCTACCTTGTACGGGTCTGCGCTTTTTTACGGTCTATGGTCCTTGGGGGCGTCCAGATATGGCGCTTTTTCTCTTCACGCGGGCCATCCTCGAGGGGAAACCCATCGATGTCTTTAATCATGGCAAAATGAAGCGAGATTTTACTTTTGTGGACGATATCGTGGAGGGAGTGGTGAGAGTTTCCGAAAAGATTGCTACCTCCGACCCACAATGGAATAGCGATTCTCCCGATCCTGCCACTAGTAACGCGCCTTACCGAATTTATAATATTGGTAACAATCAGCCCGTTGAACTCATGCGCTATATCGAGGCCATCGAAAAAGCCGTGGGGAGGGTGGCTGAAAAGAATTTTCTACCCCTACAGGCGGGCGACGTTCCTGCTACGTATGCCGATGTGGAAGATCTAATGCGAGACGTGGGCTTCAAACCTGCCACATCTGTGGAAGAGGGTGTAAAAAAGTTTGTGGACTGGTATCGCTCCTACTATAAGGTGTGACTATGTCTATTCAAAGAGAAGAGATCTTCGATCTCGCAAGAAAATATTTCGCCGAAAAACATTCCCCTAAGCCTTTCATCGCCGGAGAAACCTATATTCCTCCCTCTGGAAAGGTTTTGGATTCAGAAGATCTAGTGGCTCTCCTCGATGCCTCTTTGGATTTATGGCTCACCACGGGTCGGTTTGGAAAAGATTTCGAAGCGGAGTTACCGAAGTGGATGAATCGGAAGGTAAATGCGCTTTTTGTGAATAGCGGATCCTCAGCCAATCTTGTGGCCGTCTCCGCACTCACTGCACCCATGATGGAGACAATGAAAAAAACTCGCCTTCGTCCTGGCGATGAAGTGATCACCGTGGCCGCCGGATTTCCCACCACCGTGAACCCCCTCGTGCAAACGGGATTGAAGCCGGTGTTTGTGGATGTGGATTTTTCCACCATGGATGTAACTTTGGAACTTCTTCAGCGGGGTTTCGTAAAAGGCAAAACCAAGGCCGTGATTATTGCGCACACTTTGGGAAATCCCTACCGGGCCGATTTGATTGCCGATTGGTGTGCTAAAGAAGATCTCTATTTGATTGAAGATTGCTGTGATGCTTTGGGCGCCGAAATTCAAACGAAGGATGGTTGGGCCAGAGCCGGATCGTTTGGTGATTTTTCCACTTTGAGTTTTTATCCCGCTCACCACATCACCACTGGTGAAGGAGGAGCAGTGTTACCCAAAGACGGACGCTTAAGAAAAGTGGCCGAAAGTATGCGCGATTGGGGTAGGGACTGTTGGTGCGAGCCCGGTAAAGATAACACCTGCAACAAACGTTTTGGCTGGCAGTTAGGCACTCTGCCCGATGGCTATGACCACAAATACACGTACTCCAACGTGGGATACAATTTGAAGGGCACCGATATGCAAGCGGCCATTGGACTGAGCCAATTGAAAAAGGCTCAGCAGTTCGTTGACAAGCGACGAGCCAATTGGTGCGCGCTTTATGAAGGAGTAAAGAATTCTCCTATTCTCAATAAAGCCCTCACACCCGTTGAGCCCACCGCCGGCACGAACCCTTCTTGGTTTGGTTTTCCCGTACATGCGAACTCTGGGATTCCTCGCGAAAAATTAGTGGCCGCATTGGAAGAAAATCGCGTGGGCACCAGACTATTGTTTGCTGGGAATTTAGTGCGCCAACCGGCTTACCAAGAGGTAGATTTCCGCGTGGCCGGTAGCTTAGAAAATACCGATGAGATCATGAAGCGATCGTTTTGGATTGGCGTGCATCCAGGAATCGACGCTCCCCGCATCCAATATATGCTGGAAACGTTGGAGAAGTGCGTGAAGGGATTCTAATTCACTCCCTCATTTCAGGAAGATCATCGAGTATCAATAGCTACTCGGTTCCATTAGCCGTGCTTTGTTTCCCAGTTATAGCCAATTTCTTTATCGTTGTGAGGACGACGAGTGATCTCTAAAGGATCGTGGGCCTCTGTGGCGCAATTAGCCACGATGGAGCTCGTGGGGCCCAACCCTTTAAATCCATTCCATACGCCCGGGGGCACGATGGCCAGTTGACTAAACTGTTCGTCGAGATAAATCGTTTGAGTCATGCCGTAAGTCGGAGAATCTTTTCGTCCATCCCAAAGTCCCAATTGAATGGAACCCGTGACCACCAAATAGTTTAAAGTCATGCGACTATGGTGGTGCCAAGCTTTGATTACGCCAGGATGAATTTTGCTGAAGTAAATTTCCCCAAATTTCTGGAACTCCGGGTCAGAAACTTTCAGCATATGGAAGATCGCGCCGCGATCATCAATGATCTTCTTTTTTTGAATGACTTGAACACCTTGAATATTGCCTACTTTTTCCATGCAATCCTTATATCATGGGGTTGTCCCAATGGCTGCTCTGAATTAAGGTAGAGACACTATGCAAGTTGTCATTTTATGTGGTGGTAAAGGCACTCGATTGGCGGAAGAAACCAGTATCCGCCCCAAGCCCATGGTTACAGTTGGAGGACACCCGATCCTCTGGCACATCATGAAAATATACGGTCAACATGGATTCGATCGCTTTACTTTGGCCACGGGTTATCTTGGCGATTACATCAAAAACTTCTTTCTCCACTGGTCAGCTTTGAACAGTGACTTTGAAGTGGATCTAGCCACCGGAAAAACCGAAACCCTTGGATCCGCCAAACGAGAAAATTGGAAAGTGCGATTGATAGATACCGGTGCAGAAACCCTCACTGGTGGAAGATTGCTCCGATTAAAAGATCACCTAAAAGACACTTTCATGATTACCTATGGTGACGGTGTGAGCGACGTGGACATCACAAAGCTTGTAGAGTTTCACAAAAAGCACAAAAAATTAGTGACCATGACTGCCGTGCGCCCCTCTGCCCGATTTGGTGGATTAGAAATCGCAGACGGTGGAAGCATCACTGCGTTTCGCGAAAAATTACCCACCGATGAAGGATATATCAATGGCGGCTTCATGGTGATGGAGCCAGGCATTTTCGAATATTTAGAAAACGATGAAACCATCTTGGAGCGCTCGCCCATGGAGCAATTGGCAAAAGATGGGCAATTAATGGCTTTCCGTCATGAGGGTTTCTGGCAGTGCATGGATACCATTCGCGACCGCGATCTTTTAGAGAGCCTCTGGGCTTCTGGTAAAGCACCTTGGAAAAATTGGCGGGATTAAAGTGAGTTGGTTACAAACCTACCGAGGAAAAAAAGTTTTTCTCACCGGTCATACGGGATTTAAAGGAAGTTGGCTGACCCTTTGGTTACAGAAGTTGGGCGCAGAGGTCGTTGGCTACTCCAAAGACATTCCAACAAACCCTTCTTTCTTTGAAGTATTAAACCTTGGCGAAAAAATCACCGATATTCGCGCGGACATTCGCGATCTTGATCGACTAAAGAGTGAAATCAAAACACACAAGCCAGATCTACTCTTTCACCTCGCCGCTCAGCCCTTGGTGCGTGAATCCTATGAAAAACCTTTAGAAACGTTTTTTGAGAATAGTCTAGGCACCGCCAATGTACTTGAAGCTCTTCGCCAAATTGGTTCAGTGCCCGCGGCCGTCATCATCACCACGGATAAAGTTTATGAAAATGCCGATCAAGGCCAATCCTTCCGCGAAAAGGATCCCCTTGGTGGACACGACCCGTATTCTGCCTCTAAGGCGGCAGCGGAAATTTTTACTTCTTCCTATGTGCGCTCCTTTTTTGCCAAAGGTACACGCATCTGTTCCGCCCGTGCCGGCAATGTGATTGGCGGGGGAGATTGGGCTAAAGATCGTTTGGTGCCCGATTGTGTGCGGGCATGGTCCAAGGGACAGGCCGTGGAAATTCGAAATCCCGGATTCACCAGACCCTGGGAACATGTACTGGAGCCCTTAGGTGGATATTTACTTTTGGGTCATCGATTGCTGGAAAAGCCAGAGCAAGTGCACGGGGAGGCTTTTAATTTTGGACCCACCGACGCAACCGAGAGAGGCACAGAAGTCCTAGTCAAAGAATTGGAAAAATTTTGGCCCGGTGCTAGTCACAAGAACCTTGTGCCCGCGGAAACAGATGGAAAAAAAGAAGCCAAGACTTTGCACTTAAACTGCGAAAAGGCCGAGAAAATTTTAGGTTGGAAACCAACGCTAGATTTCGCCCAAACGGCTAGTTGGACGGCGGAGTGGTATGTGAAACACTTTCAAAAATCTTCGTCGCTAACGAAATTCACCCACGAGCAGGTGGATAACTTTTCTCAAGGGATTCTTTCTTTTCCACGGTAAGAATTTTCCAGACGGTGAGCGGGTTTTCTCCTCGAAGCAGGTTACGAAGGAATCTTCGAGCCAACCGATAAATATACAGCCCCACGATTTCAAACGTAAGAAAGGGCGGCGTTCCTAAACGAATCCAAACTTCTTTTCGCAGAGCAAACCCTTCAGAAATATCTAACCCTTCTCGCACCGATTTTTGCGTGAGATTTCCCGGATGCAAGCGAAACCCACATCCTACCTCTGGCAGCCTTGCCACGGGTCCACCTTCTAGCAGTAGAATCCAGGCCGCCCAGTCGGCCGCATAGGAATACTCTTCAGGAAAGGCCCGAAAATGTCGACGCACGAAGGTTACGCAAGAGGGCGGACCCAAGACATTTTCTTCTTGAATCATTCTTCTATAGGCTTGGTGTTTCCCCATCACTTCAAACGAATCACTGCCGATCACTCGACCCTTTTGTTTGCGATCAAAACTCACCTCTTCGCGCGCCGATGCCACCGCCGCCAATAAAGGGTTCTCCTCAAGGCATTTTATCTCTCGCTCCAATGCCCCGGGCGTTACCCAATCGTCATCGCACAAAAGCTTTACGTATTTTCCTCTGGCTTCAGAAAAACAAAGATTCCAGTGTTTCGCCATAGGTAGGGTGGCGCCCCGTTTTCGAAACTTCACCTGTGGAAATTTTTGAACCACTGCGGCGCTTTCATCAGAATCACTATTTTCGCTCACTAAAATTTCCACGGGAAAAGTGGGCAAAGGGTACAAACTGGCCAAGGCCTCTTCTAATAGAGCGGCTCTTTGACACGTTGGAATAATTATAGAAAGCAGCGGTTCTTCCATTGGTTCCCTAATATTCAAATGATATAAACGTTCCCATGAATAAGCCAATTCCTTTAATCGATGTAAAGGCCCAAAACGAACCTCTGAAGAAAGAAATTTTGGCCGCCTTCGAACGACTGATCGATGCCTCTTCGTTTATCCTTGGTAACGAAGTCTCGGCCTTGGAAGACGAAGTAAAAGCCTATACGGGAATCTCTCACAGTATTGCCTGTGCTTCCGGAACCGATGCGTTGCTTCTGCCTTTGATGGAAATGGAAATTGGACCCGGCGATGAAGTGCTGGTTCCATCGTTTACGTTTTATGCCACCGCTGGTTCGGTGGCCCGCTTAGGTGCAACCCCTGTATTTGTAGACAGTGATGAGACCTACAATATTTGTCTTAAAGATTTAGAACGCAAGATTTCGAAAAAAACCAAATGCATCATTCCCGTGCACCTCTTTGGACAAATGGCCGATATGGAGGCCATCAATGCTATGGCCAAGTCTGCCTCCTCTCCAGGCGCAACCATTAAAGTATTGGAAGATTGCGCACAAAGTTTAGGGGCTGCCCTTCATGGAAAACAGGCAGGCACTTGGGGTGATTACGGCGCCTATAGTTTTTATCCCACAAAAAATCTAGGTGCCATGGGTGATGCCGGTTTGATGTCGGCAAAAGAATCAACCACCGCTGAACGTTTAAAAATGATCCGTGTGCATGGATCTAAGCAGCGGTATTACCATGAATTAATTGGCGTGAATTCTCGTTTGGATTCTCTTCAAGCTGCAGCTCTAAGAATAAAGTTACGAAAACTTCCTGAGTACGAAAAGGGTCGAGAAGCCATAGCCATGGCGTATATGGCAGCCTTTTCAGCCAAAAACTTAGCAGATGCTGTAAAGCTTCCTGTGGTAGGGAAAAATCGAAAACACGTTTGGAACCAATTTACCATTCGAGCCAAGAAGCGCGATGCTCTAAAAGCCTTTCTCCAAGAGCAAGGTATTGGTTCTGAGATCTACTATCCCCTGCCCATGCATAAGCAAAAGTCTTTTTTGCACGGAAAGTCTCCGATGGAGTTAAAGATGTGTGATGCCTTAGAGCAAGAGGTATTATCTTTGCCAATGTATCCCGAGATGCCCATGGAGTCTGTGGAACGAGTGGTAGATACGATTGCGAAATTTTATAACGTCTAATCTTTGAAAAAATCGGAAATTGTATTTTCCTGGACGGTTCTATTCCATTTTTCAGCGCAAGAGGTTTTTAGAAATCCTATTTGCCGCTAAGGCCCTTCGCACCTTGAAAAATTTCTGAAATTTGCTTCTCTAATTTTCCTTTTAGCTGCGCCATTTCCTGGCTGGATTTTTTTCCCGTAAATCGAAGTTGGTCCAACTGATCTAAAACCAATGCCATTTGATGAAATAGCGGAGCGGGTAGCTTCTGTTCGCGCCATAGGGTCTCAAATTCCGATCGAGGAACTCCTCTAGGATTCGTTTTCAACAGGACTTCACCCATGGAAAAAAGAGCCTCTTCAAAGTGGTTGGCCCACATGACATCCTTAGACCCTTTGCCTTTCTGAAATTCCTCTTTCGCCTCAGCCAAAGGATCCTTTAAAAAATCCAAAACTACGTTTCGCGCAGAACTCCTGTACCAACGATAGACAAGAACGAGGTTCACTAGAAGAATCACTATAAGTAAAGCGAGGATCGATTTTCTCCAGGAGATCGCTTGAAAAATTCCATCTTTCGACAGCAGCAGCGAAATTTGATTCTGAGCTGCATCGCCACTGCCGCCGTTTGCGCCTGGCGTGGATCCATTACTTAAATATTGATTCGTGGGATTTGCTCCCATGGCACTTTCCGTTACTTCGATTTCCAACGGCTTAGTAACTAGCTTTTCATAGGTTTTTTTCCTGGGATCGAAATAGTTCCATTCGATGGGGGCAATCGTAAATTTCCCCGCCGATCTAGGAATGGCCGTCACTTGAAATACCTTTTGTGAGCTTAAGTCTTTTCGCATTCCCAAAGGAGTGGTGCCTCGGGCTCCAGATTTCGAATCGTACACTTCGAATCCAGGGGGAAGGGGAATGGGAATGGCGTCCACAGATTGAAAGTTCCCCTCTCCACTTAAGGTTAGAGTGAGGGTGACTGGACTGTGTTGTGGAACGATGGATTTTTCCGATTCTAATTGAAGCTGAAAAGATCCAACGGCCCCGGAAAAAGGGGTGGGCCTTCCCTCCGTCGGTAAGGGTAAAACTTCAATTTCAATGTCTTGGCTTCCATGAGTTCCAATTCGTCTTTGTTGAGCAAGGAAAAATCCATTTCCTCTCATTCTAGAAACATAGGCACCACGTATGTTAAGACGATCTAAACGAAACTTTCCTGGGCGCAATCCATAAAGTGCATATCGGCTAATGAACGCTCGTCTGCCAATTTCGTTGTTGATCAGAAGACTTTCAAAGCGGAACTGATTTGTGATTTCAAGATCCTCTTTCCAAAATCCATTGAAGGAGGGCCACTTTTGCACTTCGATTTCTTGTAGCCCACCAAAATCGTATAACCAGTATTCAATAACAATGGGTTCACCCACATAGGCTGATTTCTTCGAAATATTGGCGTGAACGGTAAAGTCGCTATTAAATCTGGCGGGAAGATCTCCATCCACAGCATTTGATCCGCCTCTGGAATATCCGGGTGCCGCAGGATTCCCTTGTTCGTCTTCTTCGTCGCCATTCCAATCTGGAACCGTTTGATCTTCTCGATCTTGAATAGATCGGCCAGCACTACCGCCTGGCGAACTGCCAGCGGAACCGCCCCTTGCATTACCAACAGATCCATTTGTCGATTTTTCAACTTTATCTTCAAGAACCTTTACCATTACATCTTGAGTACGAATGGATTCATCGCCTGCCTTAAATTGAATGTTTCGAATCCAGAGAATTCCAGAACGTTTTGGAGACAGAACAAACTCAAAAATTCTTTTGGTGGTGGTTTTCTCTTTTCCCGCAATAAATTTTCTTACCGGTGGATTTCCATAAACTTGGGGTCCCGATCCGATGACAAGAAAGTCAGGGGCGTCAAAGGTGGGCTGATACAAAACGGTGGAAAGTTCTGTTTCCACTTCAATCCGCAACTGAATGCTTTCACTCTCAGAAACAGGATTTGGCTTCACTACTACCGTAGGAGCACCAATTACACCTGCAGCCACTGCAATGGAAGCTTGGTTTATCCAAACACTAAAAATTAAAAAGAAGAGGGAAAATGCTCTACCAATCTTTTTCATTGTTCTCCTTTAGCTGATCATCACCCTTTCCATCAAAACGCATAAACTTCTTTTGCAAACTACTTTCCCGTTGTTTCAGGGCTTCCAAAATTCGTTTCGCATCGGACTCTTCCATATAATTCTTTTTCAGATACTTCTGCTTGTTGGGATTTCCTCCGGCCATCGGAGCTTGAGAACTAGAGCCTTGAGAGGTGTTTTGTTCGTCTTTTTTGTCCTCTTCTCCATTTTCTCCCTCATTCTTGTCCCCTTGGCCATCTTGAGGGTTCTTGGATTCATTCTCATTTTCTTTGTCCTCGTTTTTTCCATCTTTCTTTTCATTATCTTTGGAAGACGAGTTGGACTGATCAGAGCCTTGATCGTTTTTTCTAGAACCATCATTCTTTTTGTCATCTTTATTTTGCTCTTGATTGGAGTTCTGGTCATTTTGATTCTGCTGGCTATTATTGGAGCCGCTTCCTTGGTTCCCCTGTCCGCCTTGACCACCTTGTCCATTAGGGCTCTGGTTTTGCTGTTGATTCTGCGGATTCTGAGAAAGTTTCGACAAATTCACCCTTGCTTTACGCAAGAGCCTTTCCTCTTCCTTCGATAACTCTACCTTTTGTTGAAGTTCAGAGAGAAGTTCGGCGTAGCGCGATCTTGCCTCTTCGATTTTCCCCGATTGAGCAAAGGTTCCAGCAGAATTAAATTTTGCCTCGGACTTCCATTTCGTGTTTTTTTGAATGATTCGATCGAACTGTTGATTGGCCTCTTCGACTTTTTTTGCTTTTCCGTTGAAAATTCCAAGGTTCAGGGCAATGGACTCATCCTCGGGATTCTCTGCCAAAAGCTCCTTCATTTGATTGGCGGCTTCTTCTGGTTTTCCTTCTGCCGCTAAGTCCTGACTTCGTTTATAGTTTCTTTTGGTGGAATCATACAGAAAGTCTAAAGGACTCGAATGGGCATAGGATGGAAGCAAAATGAACAGTACGCCTGAAGTCCTCAGAATCTTTTTCCAGTTTGATAACGAAAACAAAACCCTGGCGCTAAAAAATGAAAAAACAATGCAGAGGATTCCCACCACCAATGGAATCACAAAGTACTCTTGGTAAAGTCTTGCCTTTCGGACGGACGCATTGCTGCGTTCAAAGTTTTGGATGCGTTGAAGAATGTTTTTAATTTCCGTTTCCTCTAAGGTGCTAAAATAAAAAGCACCTCCTGTGGCCTCGGCATATTGTCGAAGGCTTGCGGGTTCTACTTTCGAAATCACCTGGTTTCCTCTTCGGTCTCGTTTGTACCCAGCTAATTCACCACGGATATTTCGAATGGGAATGGATGCTCCCGCCTCAGTGCCAAAGGCTATGCTGAAAATAATTCCACCTTGATCTCTTATTTGCTTCGCGATTTCTAGGTTGGGGGTGTTGGAATCTTCTCCGTCACTCAAAAGAAGAAAAACATTACTTCTTGAGTCCGATCCAAATTTTTCTGCCCCTCTTTTCATGGCTTGAAAGGCTGTCTCAAGAGCCCCACTCATATTCGTACCCTGATTTTGAATTAGGCTTGTATCTACGTTAGCCAAAAAGAGGCGTAGAATGTCGTAGTCTGCGGTGAGAGGAGAAATCATTACCGAAGTTCCCGCAAAGGCAATAATTCCCACTCGGTCACCGGAAAGAAATTGCAGAAGATTCTCCACACTTCGTTTGGCCTTTTTCATTCGGCTTGGAGCAATGTCTTCCGCATCCATGCTTTTTGATACATCCATGAGAACGTAAATATCTAAGCTCGCGCCCTCAAGGTCTTCGATAATGGGGTTGGCCTGTGGTCTAGCTAGGGCCAGCGAAAAAAATGCAAGACCCACCCAAAACAAGATAAACTTTCGTTTTGTTCCACCGATCCATCGCTCGCGTTCAAGTTCAGACAAATTCTTCGGCGACAAAAACTGATAGAGGCGCTCTAGCCCCTTTCTCTGAATCTTTAAAATTCCCCCGTGAAAAAAGGGCAACGCTATGAGCAAAATCAAATACCAAGGACTTGCGAATTGAAAATCTTGGAGCATCATCCTGGCAACACCCGAAAAATAGTTACTCTTAGAGCTAGATCTAAAAGAAAGGTAAAAAAGCTTGCCAATAGAAAGATTTGGTAATGTTCTTCCCAGAGAATGCGATCTTTTGTTTCGACGCGATTTTTCTCCAACTTATTGATTTCTGCAAACACTCTATCCAGCGAGCCTTCGTCATCGGCACGGAAGAATTTGCCTCCCGTTTCCTTCGAGATCTTCATCAGCAATTCTGGATTAATGGTGCTGTTGGTTTGCCGATAGACTTTTCTTCTAATGCCAAAAAAGTCCTGATATTCAGGGTACTGAACCACACCTTCTTTTCCCAGCGCAATGGAGTAAACCTTAATTCCATAACCGGCGGCAATTTCACCTGCGTCCAATGGCTCAATGGATCCCATATTGTTGTCGCCGTCGGTAATGAGAATCACCACTTTGGACTTAGCTTCGCTATCTTTTAATCGGTTGGCGGAAGTGGCTAGGGCTTCTCCAATGGCGGTGCCATCTCGTAGAATTCCAACCTGCGCTCGTTCCACGGAGTCTAGAACCACTTCATAATCTAAAGTAGGTGGGCAGAGTGTGATGGCCTCTCCAGAAAACATAAGAAAGCCAATTCTATCGTCACTTCGACCGGCCACAAATTTTTTCACTGTTTCTCGAGCAATGTCTAGACGATTGGTGCCGTCCACATCCACATCTTCAATGGTCATGCTCTGCGAAACATCTAAGGCTATCATCACATCAATACCGTCCGTCAATCTACGTACTTGGGAAGAAGACGTTTGTGGACGGGCCAACGCAAACACTGCTAAGCCAATGGCTAGACAGCGCACCAAAAAAGGCACAAAGGTTGGCCAAAGAATTCTTGGCGGTACCTTGAAGTTTCTATTGGAAAGGGGGAAGGCAATTACTTTTTGGTAACCGCCACCTTTAATACCCCAATAGATGAAAAAGATAAAAATAGGCAGGAGGAATAAGACCCAGGGATATTTTAGAGTCATGTCTTCCCCCCTGGAAACGTTTTCTCTCCCTGAGAACCAATATCTCCTTGAGTATCTCCCTGTGATTTTTGCGACGACCTTTCAAAAGTCTGATCCACAAATCTACGCGATTCCAAAATTAACTGCGGTACTGTCTGTAGATCTAGCTCCTTTTTTCCGTATCTCACCTCATCAATGGTGCTCAAAATTTTCGCAAGGGATTCCACGGCAGCATCATTGCTGGCTCGAAATTTTAATTCTCTTAAAAACTCTCGGTCTGTTAAGTCTGCCGATTCAAACTGAAAGTGCTCGTCACAATAGCGACGCATGACAGACGCTAGTTCAAAGGAAAACTTCTTCCATTCTTCTTGCTTTAGGCCAGTTTTCGCTCGGGAGAATTTTTGTAAATTCTGCAACGACTGAACCGTTCTGGTGCGATAGTCCAATTCCTTTTTCTTCCATAGTTTTCTATAGAGAAAGCGCAGAAAGAAAAATATTGGCGTTGCTAGAGAAATAAATAGAATCGTCAGGAGTAGATAATTCCAGTCGCCCACTTCTTTTGTGTCCGTGAACCACTGTGCTTCTTCTTTTTCGGCTCCTTCGGGAAGCGCAACTTTTCCGGAGAGCTGAGTGGGCTCAGTGATCACTTCACCCACGTTGGTGGTGATCTTCAGCGAACTTAAAAACATTTCATTAGGCTGATGAACCATAGCTCGAAAAGAAATTTTCGAATTATTGCCGTCTGCGCTGGATAATTGAAGGCTAGAAGTATCGATGGTGAAGGATCCGTTCGTCATCCAACGGCCTTCAAAATCGGCGAAACGTAGATTTTGGGCCTGAGATAATTCATTTCCTTCTACGAGAACCTCTAAGGTAACGAATTCACCAATCAATAGAGTTTTTCCGCGATCGCCAATGGAAAGTGAAGGGAAGCCTTTCATCGGTTCTTCCTTGCGCGGGAGCGAAAGAATTGATGAAGAGCTCTTGCGGGCTCTTCAAGGCTAGAAAGATCAATCAAAGACGCACCGGCTTTTTTGATCAAACTTGCCTGACTATTTTTAAAGTTCGTTTGGCTTTGTGCGTATTCTTTTCGCACCCGAGCGGAATTCGTGGGTAAAACAATTTGTTCCCCGGTTTCTGGGTCTTCTAGTCTGATCAAGCCTACATTGGGGATTTCATGGTCTCTTGGGTCCGTTGTTCTTAGACAAATAAAATCATGTCTGCGAGCTAGAACTTCCAACTTCTTTTTGTCGAAGGTCGCGTAAAAGTCACTGGCCAATACAATGATGGATCCAGTTTTTAAAACTCCAGAAAGGAACTCTAAAGACTCATCTAAATTCGTTTTTTTAGAGATGGGCTGATAGGCTAGCACTTCATCAATCAATCGTAGAATGTGCTTTCTTCCTTTTTTGGGAGGAACGTACCGTTCTGCCCGATCGGAGAAGAATAATAAGCCCACTCGGTCATTATTGGAGATGGCAGAGAAGCCCAAGCAAGCCAAGGCCACTGCCATAATTTCTCGTTTCGAGGGGCCGCTGCTTCCAAAGTCCATGGAAGGGGAAGCATCCACCACAAATAGAATCGTCAATTCCCGTTCTTCTTCGAAAGTCTTCACATAGGTGTCTTGCATGCGCGCAGTGGTTCGCCAATCGATGTGACGAATGTCGTCTCCATATTGGTACACGCGGGAATCTGCGTATTGCATCCCTTGTCCTTTGAAGCGAGATTTGTATTCTCCAGAGAGAAGCTCCGATGCATTTTTTTTCGTGAGAATCTCCACCTGTTTGACTTGTTTGCCAATTTTCGACAATGGAGCTCGGCCAGAACTTCTCAGTTCTTCAAACTCCTCCTGTGGAACAGTTTGGGGGGATTCCTTTTTTTTACGGAACTTCCACCACATCTAAAATTTTCCTTATCACAGATTCCGTCGTTATGTCGTTGGCTTCGGCTTCATAAGATAGAACTAAACGATGGCGCAAGATATCGTAACAAACGGATTTTACATCATCTGGGCTCACATAAGATCTTCCGGCAAGTAGAGCTGCAGCACGGGAAGCTTTTGCCAGTGCAATGGTTGCGCGAGGGGAGGCCCCCACCTGTACATAGCTTTTCAGATCATTGAGTCCCTTTTTTTCCGGAAATCGCGAAGTAAAAATAATATTAAGAATGTAGTCCTTCAGTTTCTCATCCAAATAAATTTTTGTGCACAAGGTTCGGGCCTCTTGCAAAACTCTTGGCAACACTTTTTTTGTAACCTTCGGTTGCTCCAGAACCGACATTCTATCCAAAATGGTTTTCTCTTCTGCCTGACTTGGATAATGGACTTTCACTTTAAACATAAAGCGATCAAGTTGAGCTTCAGGTAAGCTATAGGTTCCCTCTTGTTCTATGGGGTTCATGGTGGCCAAAACAATGAAGGGATCGGGAAGAGGATAGGTTTGTTCGCCAAGGGTCACTTGTTTTTCGGCCATAGATTCCAAAAGGGCCGATTGCACTTTTGCCGGTGCTCGGTTGATTTCGTCTGCCAAAACGATGTTGGAAAAAATTGGACCTTTTTTCGCCGAGAACTCTCCGGTCTTTTGATTGTAAATCATACTTCCCACAAGATCTGATGGAAGTAAGTCGGGAGTGAATTGAATTCGATTAAAACTAAGATCCATGACGTTGGCAAATGTTTTCACCGCCAAGGTTTTTGCTAGTCCTGGTAATCCCTCTAACAGAATATGTCCGTCGCAAAGGAAGGCCATGAGGATTTTTTCCATCATCACTTTTTGGCCAACTACGACCTTCTCACATTCTTTGAGAACTTCGTTTAGGGTGGAACTTTTCTGTCGAATGGCTTCTTGAATTTCCGTGTCTTGCATAGGTCTTAATCATAGCAAAACTATTCAAACTGGCCCTCATTTTGCTTTACACGGTGTGAACGAGGAAACCTGAAATCGGATAAATTGGAGGTCAAAAATGAACATTGGACTCGCGAAAATCTTTTTACTTACGGCAGCGTTAGTTTTCTCCTCTTGTGGGAAAGTAGAATCCATCGTGACTGGCGCATCGGATCTTACAGTAGAGCTTCAGATTCCCTCTGAAGAAGACCCGGAATTTTTTTGGGAAGGCATAACTAGGAAAACCCTAAGATTAAAGTCGGAATCAAAAGATCAGGAAATTCCCTGGTCCGCCGGTTCAAAGATCGAACTTGAAGTGAATGAGGGCGATACGTTGGAATTTAGCGGGTTTGACTCTTGGGGAGAAAAAGTGGTGAAAGGTCAGGTTCAAGTGGGGGAAGAAAAAAGAATTATTATCCCTTTAGAGAAGGTCTTATAATCCTTCAATGATCCTTTTCTTCTTATCAGCTCTAAGCGCCTTGGCCGATTCCTCTCTGCCTATTGATTCTCTGGTGGCCAAAGTGGGGCGTGAACCCGTGCTTCTATCCGATGTGCAGCGCTTTAAAGATGTTTATCAAGTGTTGAACTGTACGAAGTTTCTAACTCGTGATTTGGGGGCGGCAGAAAACTCTAAGGCTCTGCTAGAAGCCTTTGTGGAAGATGAATTGATGTACCAAGAAGCACGAGCCAGAAAAGTGAACACTTCTGGACTCATTCCCCAAGTTCTTCAATTAATTCATAAGTCTGAAACCTGTAAAGCGATGTGGCAAAAATTAGGAACAAACTATTCAAAATTCTATCGAACGGAAAATAGAAAAAGAGAGGGCGAGAGCCTGTTGGTTCGCGAGCTAGAAAAGCGCATTCTTGTGGATAAATTTCGCAAAACAGAAGTGATTGCCGATGGTGAGCTTTGGAAGCGAGAAGCGAAAGCAAGATACCCAGTGAAAGTATATCTGGAATGAAAAAGAGGGGATATTCTGCTCGGCCTGCCTCAGAATCTGATGTTCCATCTGTGGCCAGAATCGAACTCGCCACCATTCAACCGCCTTGGAAAGAAACCCAGTTTCTTCAAGAATTGGAGAAAAAGTTTTCTCAGTTTTGGGTGGTTACGGATGACGAAACTGATGAACAACTGTTTGGGTATGTGGTTTTCTCGTTCCCTGCTGAACAAGCGCACATTCAAACGATTGCTGTGGATCCAAAGTTTCAAAGAACTGGGATTGCGTCGTATCTGATTAGAAAAGTCATTCAGTTTGTATCGAATAAAAAGGGCGAAAGCATCATTCTCGAGGTCAGAGCCGGAAATTCAGCTGCCATCCAGTTCTATCAAAAAATCGGTTTTGTTATTCTAAGAACATTGAGAAAATTTTATCCCGACGGAGAAGATGGATTTGTGATGATCTATAAAATAGATCAGAAAAAAATCGGAAAAGGTGATGCCGACGATGATAATACAGTCGATGGTGCGGGTTTTGAGACCACTTCCGAATTAGACGATTTTGAAGGACCTACAGGGAATGCTAAATCAAATGGAAACAAGAATCTTAATTGAGGATGAACACCTAATTGCGATTCGTAAGAATCCAGGGGAATTGGTGGTCTCAGATCGATTCGGGATTGAAAAGAATATTCTCTTGCATCAATTGGGCGATTATTTGCGCGAAAAGGGCCATAAGCCAGACGAGAGCGGAAGAGATTTGTACCCAGTGCATCGCCTAGATCGAGATACTAGCGGTATCGTATTATTCGCCAAACACAAAGAAGCCCATCGAGAGCTTTCGATTCTTTTTGAGAATCGAAAAATGCAGAAAACTTATTGGGCATTCACCGCTGGAATTCCAGTTTGGGATCGAATGATTTGTGAAATCCCTTTGAGTAGAGCCGAAGGAAAGCGCGGTAGAGGCAGGGCTTTGATTGATTTAGCGAAGGGAAAGCCTGCCGAAACGGAATTTTTGATTCTAGAGCGAATTGGTGACATTGCCTGGATCGAAGCCAAACCACATACCGGCAGACTTCACCAGATTCGAGTCCACTTAAAGGCATTGGGGAATCCCATTTTGTGGGACAAAACCTATTGGGATTCCAATTGGAAAAGCCAGGTTTTTCCAGACTTGTCTGAGATTTCTATGCCACTTCATGCGCGGGCATTAGAGTTTGTGCATCCCTTTACGAAAGAACTGGTTCAGATCGTGAGTCCCATGGGAGAAGACCTAAGAACGTTCGTAAACGTTTTAAAAGAATTTAACAAAAATCAGTCTTAATAAGTTTTAGGTTTTTGGAAATTGCCCACCTTGTCTAAAAAATCTCGGAAGTCTTTAGGAATCGGACAATGAATTTTGTAGGGTTTTCCTGAAAATTCGAATTCGAGTTCGTGGGCATGAAGAAGTGGCCTTCCAGCGAGTTCACTCCATGGTTTTTTTCCGTATTTTCTATCTCCAATAAGAGCGTGTCCTAGATGAGAAAAGTGCACACGAATTTGGTGAGAACGGCCGGTTAGCAAATCAATTTTTACGAGACTCATGCTTCCGTTAAAATCGATCCTTTGAAATTCCGTTACGGCGGACTCACCTTTGGGGTCTACTTTGGAAAGATTTTTGGACTCATCCTTTTTCAAAGGAAGATCTATCCTTCCACGTTCTCCAGGATTTCCTTTCACAAGGGCCAAATAGGTTTTTTTCCAAAGGTTGCCTTGTATTCCTAAGCTTAATGTTTTTGCAGCACCAGAAGACTTTGCTAAGACGAGAATGCCCGAGGTATTTCTGTCGAGACGATGCACGGGGTGTAAAAAGGCTCCCCCGCGCTCTTGGCTCAGTAAATCTGAAACACAGGGTTCTTTTGATTGATCTTTTTGAGACAAAATTCCGGCAGGTTTATTGATCACTAAAAAACTTTCGTTCTCTACGAGAATCTCAATTTTCAAGGTTTCTCTCCTTTTGAAATAGCGGCGTATGCTTTTTCTAGAGTGATTCCCTGGATGGAGACGACTTTTGATCGATTCTTCTCTCCTTGTAGGAGCTGAATCTGTTTTTTTGAACAATCAAATAAGCTAGTCAAAAATTTTACTAATTCATCATTTGCCGCGCCATCCACGGGTGGAGCTTGTAAGGCAATTTTCAGTTTTTGATCGTGTTCACCCACGATCTTTGACTTAGAGGCATTCGGCTGAACATAAACCGATAAAGTTAAATGATCTTCGTGCGCCTTTAGGTACTTCACTAGTTTCGCTCTCCGAACAAGGAAGTTCCGATGCGGATAAATGTACTTCCTTCTTCAATGGCGGCTTCAAAATCGTGGCTCATGCCCATGGAGAGTTCGTGAAAAACGCTGGAGTTGGCGCAGGTGGCACGGCAGCCTTCCAGTAATTTTCTGAGTTCTTGAAATGGCTTTCTTGGGTCTTGGTGCTTTTGGGGATCGGGAATACACATGAGCCCACGAAGATCGATTCCGGGAAGTTGTCCAACTTCAGCAATAAACTTCGATAAATCAGAAGGTAAGACCCCACCTTTCGTGGCTTCGGCGTCCACATTCACTTGAATGAGGCATTTCTGCTGAATGGATAAAGCTGTGGCATGTTGCGAGATTTTTCGTGCCGAGGAAAGGGAATCTAAGGAATGAATCCAAGAAAATTTTCCCGTAACGAGTTTCGCTTTGTTGGATTGCAGTTGGCCGATGAAATGCCAATTCGGGTTCGTAAGTTTTGCCGCTTCCGAAAGTTTGGCCACGGCTTCTATTTTGGGTAAGGCTTCTTGAAGGTAATTTTCTCCAAAGTTCTCCACGCCAAGGGAAAGAAAATCCGCCACATCTTCCGCGGACTTTGTTTTGCTCACGGCCACTAGGGTCAGATCACCAAGTGCTCTTCCAGATCTTTTACAAGAGGCTTGAATTTTCTCTTTAAGAATCTCAAGTCGTTCCGACTTATTCATCGAGTCCACCGATTCAAGGCCTTCAGGGTTTCCCCCAGCGGCAGACCCACTACATTTGTGTAGGAGCCTATAAATTTTTCGATCAACACCATTCCATGCCCTTGTGCACCGTAGGCCCCTGCTTTATCTAGAGGTTCTTTCGTGCTCACATACCAACGAATGGTTTGTGGGCTGAGAGGAAAAAACTTTACTTTCGTTTTCACCACCAACGATTTGGATTTTCTTTTTTTCCCATTGGAAAATTCTAACAAGTGCACTGCCGTACAAACCACATGCCAGCGCCCAGAAAGTTTTTTCAGCAAACTGACGGCCTCTTTGCCATGTTTCGGTTTGCCGAAGACTTGGGATCCTTGAAAAACCAGGGTATCGGCGGCCAAAATCAGCCCTGCTTTTTTACCTTTTCCCGTGAGTTCGCGAAAAGCTGCTAGGGCCTTCGCTTGAGCAATTCCCTTAACTAATTGAGGGGGCGACTGCCTTTGCAGTTTCTTGGGGGCGGGCAATTCCGGCTCCTGGGGCACATAAATTTGAAATGGCACTTTTGCCCATTGAAGCAGCTCTTTTCGTCTGGGGGATCTGGAGGCCAAATAGAGGGGGGTGACCATGAAAAATATTCCTACCTTGATTTGGGGATACCAGAAATCTCCCTAAACTTACAGCCGTTTACGAAAGTTGCGGAAAGCCTCTAGAAAGGCTTGAGCGGCGCTCTTTCTGTGCATATAATTTTCTATAGGAGGATCGGGGCATGCAGTACAGGAAGTACAAATCACTGATCAAGTTAGGGGCAATCAGCATCATCGCACTACATCTTTTTTCGTGTGCGAGCACGGGGGAGCGCTCTCCAGATTCCGTTAAGGAAAGCGATACCAGGCGTGAAATGATCGATGGAAGAGAACCAGCTTCCATGCGAGGGGACTTCACTTGGCTAAATGAAGTGGAAGATGACTTTGGTCGCATCGCAGATGAGACCAGCAGTCGTGCAGTGGCTAGCCAAAACAAACAAGAAGTATTACTGAAGCAGAAAGACTGGGTTTTCAGTTATCTGCCAAAAACGAATCACTTTTATGTGAACCTACAAGGGGTTGCATACAAAATGATTCAAACCAACATCAACGACGGCGAACGCTTTGCGTTCGCCGCCGAAGGTCAACCTGAGAACCCTCTCACATTCTCTGTGGTGAAGGGCGAGGGACGAAACGTTGCCAGCGGTGCCGCTTGTGTTACCGAGATTTCTTATTGGAACAAAAGATCGAAGAGTTACGTCACTGACAAAAAAGACGTGACAGGAAAAGATTGCGAGAGAGTGCTTTCGCTCTTGAAAGACTACGTGCCGTGAAATCTGTTCTGAAAAAACTTTTCCTATTCGTGATTCTCTTTCAATTTTTCGCTGTTTCTCAAGCAAGAGCCGTTACTTTTGGTGATGCCGCTTTAACGGTTTCTATCGCAACGGTTTCCGGTGCCATCATCGGAGTGTCTACCTTACCTTTCTACGAAGACTCTGGAGCTCATACAAAAAATATTTTCTATGGAGCTGCCATCGGAGCGGTGGTTGGAGTTCTAATTTCGGCTTATGCGGGCGTTCAAGAAGGAAAAAATGCCGACGATGAGGAAGAAGATGCCAAACTTCATCGGTTGAATAGAAATCAAATGGTGGCCTTTCAGACTTCCATTAAACCTGAAGCGAAGGGTGCCGCAAGAATAGGTGCGGGCCTGTCTATCGCGCCAGCAGTTTGGACACCCATTGCTCAGGTGAGTTTCTAGCCTTCGGTTTTCTTTTCATAAGCATGAAAAAGGAAAAGGGCCCTTTAACTGGGCCCTTTCTGTTTGCGTCTTCAAAATAGGATTTTGATCTACTTCAAGAACCAACCTTAGTTCGTAGTTGTTTCCGTGCTTCTCGATCGCAAGCCGGAAAGGCTTAACTTTTCACCTTCAACTTTGAAGTCTTCAATGTGCAAGGTTTGGTCACCTTGAATGGAAACCTTCATGCTGAAGCGTTCTTCCAAGCGATCCAAAGTGTCTCTTTCGTCCTGAAACAAGGTATCCACCACTTCAGGGTGAGCAATCACTCTGGCGCCTACGGTTCCACCCTCAAGAGCAGCTCGCTCTAGTTCACGGAAAATATCGTAACAAACCGTGCGAAGGTTTTTGGTAAATCCTTTGCCATGACAATAAGGGCATGGTTCGCACAAAATATGGTTCAACGATTCTCTCGTGCGTTTTCTCGTCATCTGAATCAAACCAAGTTCAGAAATACGCAAGATATTGGTTTTCGCCTTATCTTTCTTCAGTGCTTCTTCTAGGGCTCGATAGACTTTTTCTCTGTGTGAGGATTTTTCCATATCGATCAAGTCGATAATGATGATTCCCCCGGCGTTTCGTAATCTCAATTGGTAAGCCACTTCTTTTACGGCTTCCATATTGGTCTTCAGAATCGTCTCTTCGAGATTCTTCTTTCCAATGAACTTTCCGGTGTTCACGTCAATTACAGTAAGAGCTTCCGTTTGATCGATAATCAAATATCCGCCACTCTTGAGCCAAACTTTACGGTTCAAGGCGCGAACAATTTCGCTCTCAATTCCGTAAGCATCAAAAATGGGATCTTTCCCCGTATATCGAACCACACGATTCACGAGATGAGGCGCAAATTGTTCTGCGAATTCCACTACGTAAGAGTGGACTCTTGGCGAATCCACCACTAGGCGGTGAATGTCGTCGGTGAAAAAATCACGCACCGTCTTTAGAACCACGTTTAGGTCTTCATTCAGGCAATAAGGAGCCTTTTGCGTGTCAGCCTTCTTTTTGATCGTGGACCACAGGTTCAAAAGATAGTTAATTTCGTTCGTGAGTTGCTCGTTGGTTTGCTCGGCGGCCACGGTTCGAACAATGATTCCCATTCCTGGTGGGCGAAGTTCGTCCACGATGGAGCGGAGTCTTCTTCGTTCTTCGCTGGAGGCGATTTTTCTCGACACACCCACGTGATCCACAGTTGGCATCAAAACCACGTGACGGCCAGGAAGAGAAATATGGCAGGTCAAGCGGGCGCCCTTGGTTCCCATGGGCTCTTTGGCCACTTGAACTACGATGTCTTGTCCCTCTTTCACCACGTCTTGAATGTTGAGTCTTGGACGATGCGGACGGTTTCTGCCGCCGCGGCGATGTCGATGATTTCTGTGGTTTGGTCGTCTGTCTCTTTGGGGGCGCTGGGCGACCCGAGGCTGCGATCCTTCTTCGGCCTCTTCTGCAGGTTCCGCAACTAGTTCTGAAGGTTCAGACTCTCCAGCCTCGATGCCTTCCGGGGCTTCTTCATCAGAGCCCTCTTCCGATGCATCTTCGTCTTCCGAAGGCATGGTCTTGTTATCAATCTCTTCCAAGGGGGCGAGATTTTTCTCGGCTAGAATTTCTGCTGCATCAAATTCCAGAGGAACGGCATTTTCTTCATCGCCATTTGACTCAGCTTCTGACGATACGGTGGGGCCAGATTGAGGGGGAGCTAGGTCTTGTTCTTCTTCTTCGTCCTCTTCGGCTTCGTAAACGATGTCGCCCACATACAAAAAGGCAGCTCGTTCTAGTCCAATATCTACGAAAGCCGCCTGCATTCCAGGAAGCACTCGAACGATTCTTCCCTTGTAGACGTTTCCAACGATGCTTTTATTCTTTTCGTATTCAATGGAGAGGTCAGAAATCTCTCCATCTTCCAATAAAGCGACTCGAACTTCAGGAAGTGTTGCGTTAATTACCAATTCAGATGGCATAAAAGATCCCTTCTGCTCTATAACAAAGCAGGATAATTCACTGTTTTCCCTTAGGGGATTGCACTACCATAATGGGGTAGGCTTCTTCAAAAACGGATCTCTAAGTCTTTTATAGAGGCTAGAGCTCACCCTGTCAATTGAGGATCTAAGGGGAAGGATTTTCGACTTTCGAAAGAGTAATGCGTTGTGCCAATATTTGATCGAATTCCCATAGATAGCGACGAAAAGCGAAAGCGGCGAAAAGAGCGAATTGCCATCGTATTGGTGCTGTTGCTGATTTTGTTGTTTTCCAATATTGCGCTACGCCTCTCAAAGCTATCCAGCACGCTTCCCTTTGTGAATTCCATTTTCTTTTTTGGAATCATTAACCTCAATTTGGTTCTGCTCGCCGTATTGGTCTTTTTGATCTTTCGAAGTCTTTCGAAACTATTTTTGGAGAGAAGAAAGGGTCTTCTAGGTTCCAAGCTCAAAACAAAATTAGTTTTGAGTTTTTTGACTCTTTCCATCGTGCCCACAGTGGTGCTGTTTTTCATTTCTTCTCTGTATATCAACTCCACCTTCGATAAGTGGTTCAGCGTGAAAGTGGGCAATACGTTACAAGCCTCTTTAGAGATCACTGACATTTACTATAAAAACACCCAAAGAAGCGCTCAGCACTTTGCGGAACGGGTTCGAGAAGAAGCTGCCACTAAAATGAGTTTTGAAGATCGCCAGAGTCGATCTGCCTTGGCAAAGGAGCTCATTGCTTTGCGCACGAAATACGCCCTCGATGCGGTGGAGGTGTATTGGCATCCTTTAGATCCTCGAACCTTGGTAGTGAAAAATACGTTAAACCCAGATCTATTTCCGCGACTCCCCATTGAATCTATTCAGCGGGCCCTAGATGGAGAAGATGTTTCCTTGGTTCAGCACGTGGGCACAGGGGATGTGTTGCGCTCTGTGATTCCGCTAAGAGATTCTCAAACAAAAAAAATCAAAGGCGCTTTGGCGGTGAGTTATCACTTGCCCGTTAGTTTGGTGAATAAAGTGGATGAAATATCGTCTACCTATGCGGATTTTCGCGACGTGAATCCCTTAAAATATCCGGTAAAAACCATCTATTTTGCTATTTTGATTCTCATTACGTTGCTGGTGATTTTTGCTGCCATTTGGGTGGGGCTCTACTTAGCAAGGCAAATGACGCTTCCTCTAGAAAACCTAGCGCAAGCCGTGAGCGAAGTGGGAAGTGGAAACCTAGACGTGGAAATTACGAATTTGGGTAACGATGAAATTGCCACCGTAAGTTCTGCCTTTAATAAAATGACCACGGACCTTAGGGAAAATCGGAATCGTTTGCAGTCCACGTATTCCACTTTAAAAAGCACGAACGAAGAGTTGAACGAAAAAAGACGCTATTTAGAAGCCATATTGTCGAACGTGAGTGCAGGCGTTTGTTCCGTGGGCGCTGACAATAATATCGCCACCATGAACAAATCGGCGGCAAATCTTTTGAGCGTGAGCAGTGAAGCCGTGATTGGTCGCTCGCTTCATTCTGTATTGGTGGGGCCCTTAGAAGAGCTCTTGCTGGCGATTCAGCAAGTCCTTCACGCAAGAGGCAAAGAAACCATTTTCAAATACATTAATATTGCCTCAAAAGATGCGCGCCCCCTTTCTCTTTTGGTGACCATTACGCCTATCTATGACAACGACGGCACCTATATGGGTTTGGTTCTTGTGTTAGACGACATCTCGCATTTGATCAAAGCCCAGCGAGAAGTGGCTTGGAGAGAGGTGGCAAGAAGAATTGCCCACGAAATCAAAAATCCCTTAACTCCCATCAAACTATCGGCGCAACGTTTGCAGAAAAGATATTTAGACCGCTTGGAAGAAAATGAAATCTTCAAAGAGTGTACCGACACCATTATTCAACAGGTGGATGAACTAAAAGAAATGGTAAATGAGTTTTCGCAGTTTGCCCGTTTGCCGGCGGCGAATCCTCTCCCCAATGAGCTGAACGCTGCCATTGCAGAAGTAGTGGGATTATTCCGCCAAGCCCATCGAGGAATAACATTTGAGTTTTTGCCAGATCACAATGTGCCTATTTTCTCTTTTGACCGAGACCAAATCAAAAGAGTGGTGCTGAATCTAATGGATAATGCTGTGGCCGCCTTAAAGGAAATGGAAAACGGAATTGTGCAGATTAAGACCAATTTCTCGAAAGATTCTGGTATTGTGCAGCTGAAGGTTTCCGACAATGGTCCAGGCATCACCGAAGAGGTGTTGCCCATGTTGTTTGAACCCTATTTTTCCACGAAGAACGAAGGAACAGGTTTGGGATTGGCCATTGCGAAAAGAATTGTGAACGATCACGACGGTTATATTCGCGTGTCATCTCAGCGTGGGAATGGGCCCTTCAGCACCACATTTTCTATCGAGCTTCCTGTGAATCGATCGGTGGAGGTGACTCCCAATGGCCCGTAATATTTTGGTAATTGATGATGAGGCTTCCATTCGTTCGTCTCTTTCTGGAGCCTTAAAAGACGAAGGCTATTCCGTGATGACGGCCGGCTCTGGCGAAGAGGGGCTTGGCATTCTCTTTAACGGCTCTTTCGATGCGGTGATGTTAGATGTTTGGATGCCCGGAATCGACGGTTTGGAAACCCTAAAAAGAATTAAAGCCTCTACTCCCGATCAATTGGTGATTGTGATGAGTGGACATGGAAATGTGGAAACCGCAGTAAAGGCCACCAAGCTTGGCGCTTACGATTTTATCGAGAAGCCTTTGTCGCTAGACAAACTCTTGGTGACCTTAAGAAATGCCTTTCAGTTCCAAGAGCTAAATTCGGAAAACCGCCAACTACGCTCCGAAGCCTTACGCTCTGTGGAGATGATTGGTGCGTCCCCCAAAATGCTGCAACTGAAAGAGCAAATTGCCACCGTGGCCCCGCTCAACAGTTGGGTTTTGATTACGGGAGACAACGGTACGGGAAAAGAATTAGTGGCAAGATCGATTCATGGCGGAAGCAAAAGAAAAGATGCTGCATTCATCGCAGTAAACTGTGCGGCCATTCCAGAAGAGTTGATCGAGAGTGAATTGTTTGGTCACGAACGAGGCGCCTTTACGGGTGCGGTGCAAATGAAAAAAGGAAAGTTCGATCAAGCCAATGGTGGAACCCTTTTTCTCGATGAAATTGGCGATATGAGTCTTAAGACTCAAGCGAAAGTTTTACGGATTCTGCAAGAGAAGAAGTTTGAGCGTGTGGGCGGCACCCAGACTATCGAAGTAGATGTAAGAGTGATCGCAGCCACCAATAAAAATTTATTGGAGTCCATTAAGAACAACCAATTTCGTGAAGACTTATATTATCGATTAGCGGTTATCCCCATTGTGGTTCCACCCTTACGAGAGCGATCTTCCGATGTGCCTGCGCTTTTGAAATACTATTTGGAAAATTTCGCCCGCGAGCAGGGGCGTGAGCCCAAGAAGCTTTCGGAAGATGCCGTACAAATGCTAAAGCACTATCAGTGGCCAGGAAACGTGCGAGAGCTTCGTAACCTTGTGGAGCGACTAAGTATTCTTGTGAAGAGCACCGTGGTGGGACTAGAAGACTTACCCGCTGAATTATTAGAATCGGTGGCGGCAAACCCCGTCGGTTCCACCAGCGATTCTCTACCAGCAACGGCGGGAAATTTGTTGGCCGGCGTTCATGGATTAAAAGAAGCAAAATCCCAGTTCGAACGGGAATTTATTATTCGAAAACTAAAAGAGAACGACTGGAACATCTCTAAGACAGCCCAAGCTTTGGGAATTGAAAGAGCCCATTTGCATCGGAAGATCAAGGCGTTTAAGATTAGCGAGGCGAAAGAAGGTTAAGATGGCAGATAAAATCACCCCAAGATCCAAAGATTTTTCCGAATGGTATTTAGATATTATTCAGCACGCAAAGTTGGCGGACTATTCTCCAGTCAAGGGTTGTATGGTGATTCGCCCCAATGGCTACAGCATTTGGGAAAAGATGCAGCGGGTGCTAGATCGGAAGTTCAAAGAAACCGGTCATAAAAATGCCTACTTTCCCATGTTTATCCCTGAGAGTTTTATTCACAAAGAAGCCCAACACGTAGAGGGATTTTCTCCAGAACTTGCCATCGTTACTCATGCAGGCGGAAAAAAACTAGAAGAGCCTCTAGTGGTTCGACCCACTTCAGAAACGATTATTAACTCCATGTTTGCCAAGTGGATTCAAAGCTATCGCGATTTACCTTTGTTGTTGAATCAATGGGCCAACGTAGTTCGCTGGGAAATGCGTACCCGTCCATTTTTGAGAACCACAGAATTTTTATGGCAAGAAGGTCACACTTGTCATGAAACGGAAAAAGACGCCGAAGAAGAAACCTTGAAGATGTTAGAGGTCTATAGAGACTTCGCAGAAAATTATATGGCTATGCCTGTTTTCTGTGGGCGAAAAACAGATTCCGAAAAGTTTGCCGGCGCATTAAGAACGTATTGCATTGAAGCTCTGATGCAAGATGGGAAAGCCTTGCAGGCAGGAACTTCCCATAACCTCGGTCAAAACTTTGCGCGAGCTTTTGGAACAGAATTTCAAACCAGAGATGGTGGACGAGACTTTGCTTGGCAAACCAGTTGGGGTGTTTCCACTCGTTTGGTTGGGGGACTCATTATGACCCATAGTGATGACAAAGGTTTGATTGTTCCTCCACGTCTGGCCCCCATTCATGTGGTGATCGTTCCTATTTTCAAAACGCCGGAAGAAAAAGATTTGGTATTGAGTAAAGCCAAGCTTTTGGCAGATTCGTTGAAAGCCTGGCCCACGCAAAAGGCTCAATTAGATGGTCCTATTTCTGTTCATGTGGATTTAGATGAAACCAAAAGCCCTGGTTGGAAGTTTGCGGAATGGGAAGTTCAAGGCGTCCCCTTGAGAGTGGAGCTTGGCCCTAAAGATATTGCGAAAAATCAGGCTGTTCTCGCCAGACGAGACACCGGCGAAAAAATGTTTGTGCCCATTCCTGACGTTCCTGGAAAATGCCTCGATCTTTTGTTGGAGATTCAAGAGAGTCTTTTCCGAAAGGCCGTGGAGTTTCGAAATCAGAACATTACCAAAGTGGATTCCTATGAGGATTTCAAAAAAGTTTTAGATGAAAAGGGTGGGTTTGTGAACGCCCACTGGGATGGTTCTGCCGAAACAGAAAAGCTGATCAAAGAAGAAACGAAGGCCACCATTCGTTGCATCCCTTTAGATAACCCTAAAGAAGAGGGTAAATGCATTCGTTCCGGAAAGCCCTCAGCGCAACGGGTCCTGTTCGCGCGCTCGTATTAGTTTTGCCAAATAAAGGGTTCCTCCTGCCTGCAGGTAAAACTGTAGCGGCAGAAGCATGCTCAGGCAGAGGGGCGTGATCCACATGGCTTGTTTTTTTCCGGGGAAAACATAAACCTCTAAAAGGTCAGAAAAAAAGAATAAGAACTCAATGACGAGAAAGCCAAGGAGAGGTAAGGCTAACTTGGGTAGAAGTTGAAAGCTTTTGCGTATGGCAGAGGATCCGTTTCCGAATCTCAGCACCACGGCTCTTCCTAAAAAATCAACTCCAAGAAAAAACCAAAACACTAGAAACCAGGGCCAAACGGATTGAATCAGCAATAGCGTGAAGCTGGATTTCACCTCTCCATCAGCCAAGGAATGGGCTGTATAGACTTCCGTGATTCTCTCGAATCCCCCACTGAAGAAAAATAGACCGATGATCGGGGCTGCGAGTAAGAGTAGGCGAATTCGGAAGTAATAGATTTTAGCGAACAGTCCAACGGCCGAAACGGTGGGAAAACCAGCCAAACGATCGCTAGCGGATTTTAAGGCCCAATAAAAAACGGCCATTTCTAAAATAAAGGATCCGATGGAAATCATTCCCAGCGTAGGTGAGCCGTGGGTGGCATCGTTATAATGGCCGGCAAAGGTTCCCACCGCAGCGATCAAACAGAACAACCACATGCGGAAATCCTTCGATAGACTCACGAGCATTTTGGGAATTTCCTGAATCATAAATTTTTCCTTTGTTTATTAGCCTAACCGAAGGAGCGGAATCTGAGTCTGAAAAAAAGCGGGAAAGATGGTAGGGTGGGAAAAAGTGAGCCGAAGAATGAGCAAAATATATGTGGCCCTGGACACCCCAGACGCGAACCAAGCCCTACAATGGGTGAAAGATTTAGCCCCGCTAAACCCTTATTTTAAAATTGGCTTGGAACTTTATACCTCTCACGGTGCTTCGTTTGTGGAGCGAGTAAAGTCCATGGGCGGGCGTGTTTTTTTAGACCTAAAATTTCATGACATTCCAAACACGGTAGCCGGTGCTGTACGCGCTTCGGTTCGTATGGGTGTGGACATTTTGAATGTCCATTGTTCGGGCGGCAGCGAGATGATGAATGCGGCGGCAAGGGCCTGCACAGAAGAAGCGGCAAAGTTAGGAACTCCAAGACCCCATCTATTAGGGGTAACGGTGCTGACCAGTTTAGATGATTCCGCTTTAGGGGAAATTGGTTTTCCTCGCTCAGCCGGCGCTCAAGTAAAACAGTTTGTAGATCTGGCCATTCAGTCTGGTTTAGATGGCGTGGTTTGTTCGCCTCACGAAATCGCCCTAGTAAAATCTTTGAAAAAAGATTTTCTTGTTCTGGTGCCGGGCCTGAGGCCAGCAGACGCTGAAAAGGGAGATCAAAAACGCATTGCCACTCCACAAGAAGCGGTGAGGGCGGGGGCAGAATTTTTAGTGATTGGAAGGCCTGTTACTCAGGCTAAGGATCCGAAAGCTGCACTAGAGAAAATTTTGCAGGAGATTTCGTCATGATCGTTATGGGATACCATGCCGTTGAGTCTTTGTTGGCTTCCGAGATTCCTGTGAAGGCCGTATTTGTGATTCAAAAAGATGCTGGAAGGGGCGGGGCACTTCGATCGTTGGCTACGGAACGGAAAATTCCGTGGAGAGAGTTTATCGCCAAAGACCGCACCCGTTTCGAGGCGGAATTTCGTAGAGCTGGCGGAACCCCACAGGAATTTGAGTCGGCTCAAGGAATTTTTGCGGAGATCGGAGAGGTGCCCCTAAAAGAACACCTACCCATGCTCCGCGAGGCGAAAGAAAAAGAGCCTTATCCTGTCATTGTTTACCTAGACTCCGTGACCGACCCTCAAAACGTGGGTTCCATTTTGCGATCCGCTGCTTTTTTTGGCGTTTCGGGCTTGGTGCTCACCGAGCATCGATCGGCCGCCATCACTCCAGCCACTTTGAAAATCTCCTCTGGTGGTTTCGTTCATGTGCCCATCTCTAGGGTCACAAACCTTAGCCGATCCTTAGAGGAAGCCAAGGAAGAGGGATATTGGGTGGTGGGTTTGTCGGAACACGCCACGGAAACCTTCGATACCGCTCGCATGGACGCCCCTATTTGTTTGGTCATTGGAAACGAAGAATCGGGCATACGGGCTCTTACGGCAAAAACCTGCGATTACACCCTAAGCCTGCCTTCTCGGGGCGGCTTGATGTCGCTCAACGCTGCCACTGCCACAGCCGTGGCGCTAACCTTACTAAGAGATCGGCAAGATCGCGCCTCCGGAGAATCCGGCGATTCGGAAGAAGAATAGCGCGTTGCGCAATTGTGGGTGACCGAGAGGTCGTCGATCTGGATGGAATTATCTCATCGAAACTGTGAGGGAATACTTGCAATATTTGACCTGCAGACTATATTGCTAAGCAGTTTACGATTAGCGAGCAAATTTCAGCGGCACGTTTGCCGGTATAGCTCAGTTGGTAGAGCAACGCTTTTGTAAAGCGTAGGTCGTGGGTTCAAGTCCCTCTACCGGCTCCACAACGGAGCTGCGCTTGATGTGACGCTGGGAAAATTTGTGGAGAGATACCCAAGCGGCCAAAGGGACCAGACTGTAAATCTGGCGGCGTATGCCTTCGAAGGTTCGAATCCTTCTCTCTCCACCAAACTTTTTGTTTGCTGAACGTGAATGAACAGAGCGGGAGTAGCTCAATTGGCTAGAGTATCAGCCTTCCAAGCTGAGGGTTGCGGGTTCGAGACCCGTCTCCCGCTCCAAATTTTACGTTTTTTTGTGAGACACGAGCTCAATTTTGAGCTCACATAGCTCAGTAGGTAGAGCACTTCCTTGGTAAGGAAGAGGTCATGGGTTCGAATCCCGTTGTGAGCTCCATGTTTTTTGATAACAAATCTGCGGTAGGAGGCAGTTAGTATGGCAAGAGGTAAGTTTGAACGAAATAAGCCGCACGTGAACATCGGAACGATTGGACACGTGGATCATGGGAAGACGAGTTTGACCGCTGCGATTACGAAAGTGTTGTCGCAGAAAGGTGGAGCT